>OIZO01000010.1_pt1 | contig 174994 bp, 153 predicted proteins | sample 1588551 | NCBI WGS metagenome assembly OIZO01 (sample SAMN03283271) | human gut metagenome | biome: human-associated habitat; material: feces | host: Homo sapiens | place: Peru | collected 2012
ATAAAATTCATCCGCAAAGTTACCTGCGGATGAATTTTACCGAAAATATGCTTTTGACTTTATTTTGCAGTATCATCTGCACTTTCTTTTTTTCTGCGAACGGTTAATAAAATTGCAAGAACCGCAGCGCTGCTTGCCATTAAGGCAAAACAAAGCGCCGGATGAAAGGTGTCGCCCGTTTTTGGGGGCTTTGGGTCGTTAGCGCTTACCGGAAGCTGTTCTACTTTAAATTGCCAGTTTAAATAGCCTATGGCGTCTTGAAAACGGTTTTCAAGCGTAAGCGGCACATTCAGTGTTACATCCAGGTCAATTTTTCCGCCGGAATAAACGGTACCAAGGCAAACCCAGTTGCTTAGCTGGGCCGTTTGGCCGGCGGGCGCGGAAAATAAATTGGAATTCCCGTTTTGACTTACGGTTAAATTCAGCTTTGAAAGGAACTCTTCGGAACCCTTTTCGGCACCGAGCGAACGCATATACACCTTTATTTTTACATTTTTTTCAATATTATTATCAATTGTTACCTTTTGCGTAACAGAATCTCCCGGCATTACATTTTTAAAATCTGTAAACAGGTCGGTTGGGGAATACTCGCTACCGGGAGAAAAAATAAACTCCCTTGCATTGCCGTTATAAGTGACACGCCCTTCTGCAAAAGCGGTAAACGAGCAAAGCATTAGCAAAACCGTTGGCAGAACTAAGCATGACAGTTTTATTATCAGTTTTTTCATTCCCCCGTAACCTCGCTTCCGTTTGCTTTTGTAATTTTTCCGTCCGCTACGGTAACGTTCCATTTGGTTGATACCACTGTTTCCGGCGTAGATTGAATGGCAGAGGCTACAATTTCTACCGAAAGGTGATAACCCTGCGGTACAATGGCGGTTGAAAGCTGCCCACAGCTTTTAATAAACCGGTTGGTAGTCTCGCCGGGTGCAACGGAGGATTGATAGTACCAATAGCCGTCTGAGCCTTTGAACCACCCCGTATTTTCAAAATAAGTAATGCTGTAATCTTGGTTTTGCCGCGGGGCTTGGGCGGTTACGGTTTGGTCGGCGGGATTAGAATTTTCGTTGTTTTTCATCCAGGTAACATTTACTGCCACACGAATGTATGCTTGGGTATCTCCCGTGTTTGTTACAGCAACATTTTCTTTGGCTATGCCGTTAAAATCCTCCTCTACTTCGCAGGAAACCTTTGACGGAGCAAAAGCGTTTACTTTGCTGTCGGTTTTCATGGCAATAAAGGCTGCGGTTCCGCCTACGGCAACACCGAATATTAACAGCATTGCAACCAATAAACTAACAAACCGTTTGGAGCGGCGCGGCACCCGCTTTGGGGTGCCCTGCCCGCGTTTACAGAAATCTTGTTTGTTCAGCTTCATACCTTTCCCCTCCTTTACCGGTTAGGTGTAAAATGATTCAACTTAAAGCTGTCGCCGTTAAGCCATTTTTTATTTTCACCGGTCTTTTCGTTTTTAAAAGGTAAAACAGCCCCGCCCGCTGTTACCTTAATGATTTTTTCTGCGCCGCCGCTTGGCGTATACCGCCATGACCAATCAGTTTTTTCGGTTACGGTATAACTGCCAATCGGCAGGTTGGCAACGGTAGTTTTTCCGTTGCCATGAACGGTAACGGTTAATTCAATGTTTTTGGTGTTTTCGTCGTTTCCCTTAATATGGAATAAAAAGGTTTGATTTTCGTCCACAGCTTCCCAGCCGTTTTTTTGAACAGTAAGGGTGGTCAGTGTTGGATCGTAGATGAAAACAATTTTGTTTTGCGCCGAATTTGAGGAGAGATCTTGTGTAATTCGGAACTGCCGCGGCGAATAATTCGGAATGGGCACATACTCTACGGTTACAGTAGAATACGTCGTTTTTTTTGGCGCCGGGGGCATTAGGTCCGTTCCGTTTGCATCTTGATAGTACACCGTATACTCTACGAACTTCGCCTCGGTATAGTAGAATATAATCTCCTGTTCAAGCTGATTGATAATAACGCTGGTGCTGGTATTGGTGGGGTAGTAGCTATTCCGTTTATCAGAATCCAGCAAATTCAATTCTTGGCCCATTTTAGCTTTTTCGGTTACCGTGGTGCCAATCATTACAGAATTGCTCCGGTCGTCCGCTACCTTTTCGGTTGTTCCGTCTTTGTAGTAATGCACGGTGTATTCAACCGTTGTTGGCTCGGAGAATTTAGGGTAGAGGTTATAATCTTTGGTAATTGGCATGGTAAAGGAAAACGGTTTTTCGGTTTCGTTTTCTTTGTAGAACCAGCCAATAAATACCTGTCCGTCTTTTTTAGGGGGCTCCGGCGCGGTTGCAAGGGTATATTTTTCAATATTTTCCTGCACGCCGGTGTAACCCTCGTAAGTGTAGGGGGTGCTTAATGCTTCGCTTTTGTAGGTGCGTACGGTATACAAACCGTTGACCCACTTGGCGTAAAGGGCAATGTTGTTTGCCGGCATGGTGTGAGCCGAAAGGTCATACTGCTCGCCGGTACATTCGGGGTTTTGGTACCAGCCTACAAAAACGGCGTCCGGTTCTACGGTAGAGGGCTTTTCGGTAGGGGTGTAGCTGTATTCACCAAGCGGTTTTTCGTATTTTACATCGTAAGACTGCTCCGCATCGTGGGAGGATTTTGAGTAAAACTTAAGAGAATAGCTGACTCTATCATAGTAAAACTTTGCGTTTTGGCAGGAATCTCCTACTTGTGCACTGCGGGCTGTGTTGATTTTAAAGCCTTCCCATTCGTAGTACTCATCTTCGGTAACAGTATATCTGTCCCCGTAGAATACAATGGTAAATATATTTTGGTAGTTGTCGTTTAAATCGGCTGCATAATAAGTCATGGTGTTTTGGGTGCGGTCTGAATTATAATCAGCCGTAAAAGTTTTGTTCATCTTAGGCATAACCATTACATTGTTGGTATAGTAAGATGTCGTGCTGTCTTGCCAGCCTTGAAGATTGTAGCGATAGCCAACAGCATTTTTTGCCCTTGTTTCAACGGCATCAAAGCGTTCCTTAATATTGGCCCCCCAGCGGTCTGTAATTGTTTCTGTGGTGGAACTGTTTTGTCCATATAAAAAAGTCAGCGTAAATTCTTTTCTTTTAAAGTATACATTCAGCACCGAGGTGCCGTCGGCTTTAACGGTTACCGTGTCGCTGCGCTCGAACTCCCACAAATTGCTGTCTGGTTTAATCTCGCGCATATACTTTGGTGTTACCGACAAGGTGCAGGTTAAAGTGCCGTTGCAAGCGGCAATGTGTGTATGCTCTGTTTTGCCGCAGGAATAACAGGTGCTGGCATGGCTGTGGGTGCAGGATATTCCGGACGAATTAATACTGTATTTGTAATAATAGTCCTTATATCTATCTGTTCCGTCATCGGTCTTGCCAACTTCTGCCCCTTTCAATTTGTTGAAAAGATTTGAGTTGAGCAAATAATAATTTCCGTTAAACCTTAAATAATAATAATCGGCCGAGTCAAATAGTGCATTTTCATCATCATAGTAAAGGTAGCCGTTTTCAAGGCCTAATTTTTCAAAATAGGTTTCCGGTTTGCTGTTGTTCCAGCTCTTAACCTTGTCGTTTGGATTCGTGCTGGAAGCATTTGCACTTAAACCGTAACAGGTTAAATCGTGTGTATGCCCGCACTTCAAACATTCCGCCGTATGCACATGAGCTTCTTTTCTGCACGTTAAATTTTCCCAGCAATCGTTTGTATGCACATGACTAATAAGGGTATCGTCATTCCAGGCAATCTCTTTCCCTACATTGCCCCAGGCGGCGTGCGAATTTAAATAAGAATATTCGTTATCGCTCGCATTTTGGCCCCAAAGTACAATGGTGTAATCTGCCTGGCCTTTTTCGGGCTGCCACTGCGCTGCGTAGGTTACATTTTCGGTAATGGCTACGGTGTCGGTCAGCGCCGGCTGCCAACCAAGAAAGGTATAGCCCTTACGCCGGGGCTTCTTAATTGTTTTTGCCTCGAAGGTTGTGCCGTATTTTGCGTAAATGGGCTCCGGCCCGTCTATCCCGCCGTTTACATCAAAGGTTACGGTGTAATACTTACGGTCATAGTAAATTTCAACCTTTGTGGTGCCGTCGGCCGCAATGGTGGTTTGCGGAACCCCCTTGCAGCGAAAGCCCGGACGGCTGTCGGCCACCGCCTGTGTATAGGCATCAATATCGCCGGTTAACTCAATCACCTTAGAATCCAGCGTGTATTCGTTATCTTTAAGATTTTGGTAGTAGTGGTAAACTGTGTAGGTTGCTTTTCCGGCAACATAATAAAGCGTAACGGTAAGATCCTTGTCTACGGCGTTAAGCGCAAAGTTCAGGGTGTACTTACCTGTTGTATCATCCTTTACCAGTTGAATATTTTCCGTAAGCCCCTTAGCTTTATCGGTCGGAATAGAATAATTCAGCAGCTTGGGAACTTCCATACTTTTTTGAAACGGCGCACCTTTTGCAATTTGCGCCGTGTACGGCTGCGCAACCATTGCACTGTTAGATTCGTAAACATAGTTTACGGTAACCGTAACGGTGTTGTCATCTGCCTTTGCAATTGTGGCAACCCCCCAAACGGAGGAAAACAGCATTGCAAGGCAAAGGAACAAAACAGCCCCTTTAAACGGCACCGCCAAAAGTTTTTTTGCTTGTTTTTTTAAGCAAAGCATTGTAAAATACCTCCTCTTAAATGCTTCCGGCCACACAGCCGCTTTAAAAGCTTTTTTGCCGCTATGTACCGGTTATTTTGCGTAAATATTTACTGTTAAAAACGGTTTTGCCACAGCAGCAGAATGTTTTTTATTCCCCGGCAAAACCGGCTGCCGCAAACAGCCGTGGCTTTCTTTTAAGTTTTTAAAAAATCACTCCCGCTACTGAATTTTTAAAAATTAACACCAAGGTTATATAAAAACACCCGCCGTAACGGTGCCGGGCGCTTTTATATAACCTGCACCCCGAAGGGTGCGGGTTACAATAAAGCAAAACAGTGTTGCCTGTTGGTTAATTACCGTTGGTCGCATAGGCTGCAATGGCGTCGTCTACCGTGGCAAAATTGTTAGCCTGAATGGCATAGGCGTTTACCAAAACTTCCCAGCTGGTGCTAACATCAATTGGGTCGCCCGCAGGCAGAATAAACTGGGTCCCGTCCTCGTTGGTGGTTACCCGCCAATCCATGTAAACCTGGCGCAGGCACGGCAAAGAAATTTTGCCGGCCGGGAGCGTTTTGGCCATGGTGGTACGGATTTTTACATACTCAATGTTGTTTACCGTTTCGGTACCAACATATTTGTAATCATTCCAAAGTCCGTTTTCCACAGCCACCATTTCGTTATTGGTTACGGCGTGCTGGTTGTTAATAATGCCATCGGTAATGGCTCCGTTCCAGTAATTTCCGGCGTTATATTCTACATTAAAGCAGCCGTAGCTGTTCCAGTGCAAAGCGTTTTTGCTTTCGTTGGTGGGGTACTCGCTGCTTACAAGGTATTTTGGAATTAAAAGTTCTACCCACACCCAAGCGTCGTTTTTGCCGGTGTTTTTAACGGTAACAATTTTAGAAAGCGCATTCCCGTCGGTTTGCGTTCCGGGGAGCAGCGTTTTTTCTTGTGTAAAATCTGCTAAGCCGTTGGCTGTTTTTTCCTGTTCAATCAGGTCAATTTTAACATTTCCTACGGTAAAGGTGTTTTTTGCGGTATCTTTATCACTAAAATACGCAAGAGAGGCACCTGTTACGGCTACTACCGCCAAAACAGCGGCAAGAGCCAGCGAAACAATTTTCTTTTTTGTCATTGCTATTGCCCTTTCTGTATTATGTTTTTACGGTGAAATTACGGTTTAACTTTTTCCCATGCGGCGGTTGCAGAGTCAATATTCTCCTTTTGCACCGCAAAGGCCGTAAAGGTTAGGGTTGGGGAATTGCTGTCGGCCACTTCCAGAAGATCCTGCTTGGTAACAGTTTCTTTAACCGTAACCCGGTTGTTCTGCAGCACTTCAAATTCGGCATCGGTTTCGTTGGCCGGAACCTCACGGTAATAAACTCCGTCATTGTCGGCAAGGGGCGTCCAGCCGTTTGCTACAGCGTAGGTCATAAAGCTGTCAAAATTCGCAGATTTTTCAACCTTTACAAACAGCCAACAGGCCTCGGAATTGGCCTTTACCGTTACTTTCGGGTCTTTAAAAACGGTGTTTCCGGGTACCATTTTTAAATTAAGGTTATCGCTTTCGGTAAGCGTAATATTAATATCGCCAACCGTAAAGGTGTTCACAACCGGGGCGGTTTTGTCGCTTAACCAGGCAAGCGTTCCTCCAATTGCGCAACATAGCACCAGAGCAATAGCCGCAACTAAAATTCTTACTTTCTTTTTCATGCTCACTCCTCCTTTCGTTTGTGTTTTTATAAACAAGGCAAAGCCCCATTTAACAAAAATTATTAAAAGTTGCCTGCGGTCCAGGCGGCAGTCGCAGAGGTAAAGCCGTCGGCCTGAATGGCATAAGCAGTTACCTTAATTCCGGCGCTTGCATAGCTCGCAACATCTGCATTACCGGCCAGCGTAAAATTGCCGAAAACCGGGTAATCGGCATTTGTGGCGGTTGCTTCTGCTTCCCGGTAGTAAACGCCGGCAACATTATTCAGCTTTTCCCAGCCGTTGGCAAGAATTTGGGCCTCAATTTTTGTGTCGTCCTCAATGGCGGAAAGTCCGTTTTCAACCTTAACAAACAGGTAGCTTTTTTCGCTGCCGGCCGTTAAGTGTACGGTAGGGTCTTTGGTGTACTCGTGCCCCGGAATCAGCTTATAAGTATTTTCTTTTACGCGCACTTCGCCGGTGGTTTGGCCGTATTCGTTGACCTTTGCTTCGTCTAATGTGATTGACACTTTACCAACCGTAAAAGTGTTTTTAACGGAATCGCTTGATTTTAAGAAAGCGATTGTTGTAGCTACCGAAGCTGCCACAAGCATTACCGCACAAAGTGACAATGCTACTACTTTTGTTTTTGCTCTCATTACAAAAACCTCCTGAAAATATATTTGGGAGCCTTACGGCGTTACCCCTTTGTTTTCGGCAGCCTTTCTGCCCTTGCTTCCTTTTCCGTTTAACAAATCCGGCAGGAACACAAGTGCCGCCAAAATAACGGCAAACCCAATTGCAAAGTACAAACCTGGCGGGTTTTGCACAAAATGGGCAAAGTACCCAAGGTAAGGAACAGAAAACACCGGCTTACCAATAACATTTTTGCAATGCACGGGGGTACTGTCCGGTGTGTTGTTGGCGTCGCCCTTGGTGCGAAAGCGCAAAACACTGCTATCTGCACGGTCTGGAATAATTTCTATAATACGGTGCGTAGCAACGGTGTTCTCATCCAGCATAAAGGTAATGGCGTCGCCAACCTTTAACTCCTGCGCGTTTGCCTTTTTTACATAAAGCAGCGACCCGGTAGGGTAGGTGGGCTCCATAGAGCCGGAAACAACCGCGTAAGTTTTTAAGCCCACAAGCCGCACGCCTACCAGGGCAACTGCAAGTAAAAGTACAATTGCAACCAGTACGGTGCCAATAACATTCCAAATTTTTTTAAAGGTTTGGTTCATTAAGTCTCCGCCCAATCTGCCTCCAGCAATTCCGGCAGTGCGTTAATGGCAACAAAGCCAAACACCTGTCGAAAGGTTGCTTTTGTTGTTTCCTTGTTATTGGGGAATTCCCCCGTTTGTACCCGCTCGGCAAAGGATAACATTGTATCAAATATCTGGTGCAAAAGCATAACCACATTGGTTTCTGCCTTAAAAGCAAAGCTTATTTCGTTAATTAGCGGTTTGTACAGCTTTAAATGTTCGGCGTATGCATACTTTTTGCAATTTGCGGAATAGTAATACTGAATGTAAAAACGGCAATCGTCTGGTTTTTTAAGAACAAACTCCCAGCAGGTTTTCCAAAGCTGAAAGCAGCGCTCCTTCCAGGTTAAAGTTGTTGCCCGCATAACAGGCAAAGCTTTATGTATATGCCTTACAAAATCAACATCTTTTGCGTAAAACGCTTTGCTTAAAATGTCCTCCTTATTTTTAAAACAACGGTAAAGGTACATTTCATTCAGATTCGCTTCGGTTGCAATCAGTCTGGTGGTTGTTTTGTCAAGTCCGTATTGGGCAACAATTGCAACGGCAGCGTCAATAATCGCCTGCCGCATATTTTCCTTTGGTACCATATATTTCGCCTCCGTTGTCGAAATATGTAGTATTTACCACAGCAAGGCCGCAAAAAACGATATGTTGCTTTTTGTGGTGCCGGTCCGCCGGCGTAATATTTTTCGTGGAGTTGGCCACTCTGTTTAAAAAGTTCTTTTTTAGCGGTAAAATGGCGCATTTTTTCGGTTTTTTTGCTTTTTTGACACAAAAACCCGACTGCGAATAACTCAAAAACCAACGGCTGTTAACTTGTCCATGTTTTCCCGTTTTAATTCCATAGACGAATGAACATAACGCTCTAAGGTAATAGAGGTATTGGCGTGCCCTAAAACCTCCGAAAGCGATTTGATCTCGAATCCGACTTCTACAGCCCTTGTGGCAAAGGTGTGCCGTAATGTATGGGCGTGTACGCCCTCCAGCCCGCACGCTTTTGTATATTTAGCTATGCGATACTGTAGGGTGCGCGGCTCCATATATTCCTCTGTTCCGGTAAGAATATATGCCGTGTTTTTGGCTTGAAACCGACTGCAAAGTTCCGTAACATAATCGGTCATGGGGATAGTTCGCATAGAAGTGTCGCTTTTCGGGGCGCCAATAACAATTCGGGTGCGGGCCCCGTTGGCCGCTGCCGTATCGCGGAGTCGCTGTAAAGTGGCGGTAATGCAAATGGTTTGTTCCCGCAGATTAATGTTTTTCCATTGCAAAGCGCAAAGCTCCCCAATGCGCATACCGCTCAGCAGCACGCTGAATTTGCAGGGGTCTGTATCTTTCAGCAAAAACTTTACAAATCTTTCCTGCTCGCTGCGGGAAAGCACACGCATTTCTTTTCGGTTTTCTTTGGGGTAGTTCATTTCAATTGCCGGAAAAAGCCCCGGAAACTGCAGAGCTGAGTACTTTAACAAACCGTGCAGCAGTACTAATATATCGTGTACCGTTTTAACGGAAAGTTTTTCATCAAATAAAAGCTGCTGTGTAAACTCCTCTACCATACCGGTAGATATACCAAGCGGAATGCAGCTGCCCAACTTTGGTTTAATATACTTTTCAAGAATGGTGTTATATTTAATGTAAGTTGACTCTCTGATCTTACTTTTACGAATTTTCAGCCATTCGTCGCAATAATAGGCAAAGCGGCGGCGCGGCCCGGCTTTCGGTGCGGGTTGGCCCGCAAGCAGCGCCGCCTTACAGGCAGTTACCTTTTCCTTAGCCTGTTTATAGCTTTTTCCGTAACAATAACCGTATTTTGCCTTGCCGGATAGCTCATAGCCCTTAATATACCGGGCTTCCCATCGTCCGTCTTTTCGTTTAAAAATGTTTTCACCTTTTCGCATTACCGATTCCTCCAAATTAAATTTCTGTTGTCCGCAATTGGCGTATCAAGCTGCAACAAGCAGTAACATTTAAATTCTCTTGTATTCTGACTGCTGTTTAGACTGCAAAAGGCTTTTAAGCATTTCAAAACATATCAAAAATATTTGAAAAATCAGAGAACTTTTATGGAAAAACTTAGAAAATTCACTTTCCCCCTTGCGTTTTTTACTTTCCTATGCTATACTTGTCTTGCAAATGTGGTAAATGTTGGCTTCTTAGAGTGGCCAACTCTACGAAAAAAATTAAGCCGTGGTTCACAAGACCACGGCTCTTTTTTTGAAAAAATGCTATGTTGTAATCTTGGGTTGCTGTGCTGAAATGTGCGGTTACGATTAAAAATGCAAACAAAAAAGCCCCGTTGAGTTTCAGATTTTTTCTGTACTCATCGGGACCTTTTATTTTATAATAACTATTTTCGATAAGTTTCTTTGCAAAGTCTATTATACCTTATTTTTCCTCTACAGGCAATAATTATTTGCGTTTTTACAACCCATATTTGTCTTTGCCGTTTTGCCTTTGTAAGGCTAAACCAGCAATATGTTAACTCGGGGTTTTACCTTTGGAAAGCTGAAATTTAACCGGTTGCAGGTAAATTTAAAAATAGGGCCTTGAAACCGGCATTCATTTTAAAAGTTAATCCAAAGTTTACATATACCCGAAATTATGGTAAAATACTCTTAGATAAAGAAAGGGTGGAGTTTTCATGAAAATGATTTGCGGCATGAATAAACATAATAAAACGGTTTCTAAACAACTTGAAGGAAAAAAATTATACAAACCCGGCCAAAGGAAAAAACTACTGTGTACTTTGCTCGCTGCGTTTGCAGTGCTTTTGGCAATAGGAATTGGCACAGTGCAATTTGGTTGGTTTAACATGAATAGTACAAAAATTTCAGCTGAATTGGGAGCCGATAATCGGCTGGAAGAAAGTATAAACCGTGCGGGAGAAAAAGCATATCCTTATGAAGAGAAGCTTCAATACATTCCGAAAGAAGTGCCTGTTTCAAAATATGCTAACGGTTTTTTTGCTTACAACCAAATAAAAAATGTAACTGCTGATGTTAAGAATATCTATTCAGCACTGTACAATGCAAGCAATTTGCGCCGGGATTGTCACCCGGTATTTGACAATGACGGCAAAGCTACTTTTTCGAGAAAATGCAGTGAAACGGATACGGATGAAAAAAGATACAGCGAAATCGTATCATATTTAGGCAATAAAAACTCCTTCTTGCCTACCTTATCTGGGTTACCGCAAAACCTTAACAACAGCCTTTCCTGTATTCTGTTTCAAAATGGCAAAAACCCAACGACTACCGGAATAGGTTTAGAAGCCCCGGTATATGAAAACTGCGTGTTAAATGTTGTTGCAGTAAAAAACTTTAACAGAATATCCACAGAATCTATTAGAATGGCGGTAAATGAAATAGAAGCCATAAAGGGCTCGAAGGCAGGCTCTGTGATTAGCGGGAAAAACACCGCCGTTTGCTATGTTTACCAAACCCGATTTAACAAAGAAAAAGGTGTTGAGGAGGAGCGGTATATATACTATGCATTATTTTCTCAAAACAATATAAATTACTTAGTACAATTCTTATCTAATTATACGGTTCAAAATTCCAATAAAACCGCTTATGGAATGGAGCAGCGTAGCCAGGATAAATGCAAAAAAGCATTTGAGGATATTGTAAGAATAATAATTGATGAATAAAGCGGTAATCCTGTTAAATTTTATCGTCGTTAACAATGTAGGCATATTATTAAAATAGAATCCGGTCGACCGTGCTATGATTATGCTGCGCAAAGGGTTTCTACAAAAAATTACTGTGCAGGAAGCGGTTGACAAAACAGCAAGTTGATTCTATTGCAAAGCTCATTGCGACATGAAGGTGCCGCAAATAGAAAAAACACTGTCAAGATAGGTTGGGACAATTCGATTTAAGTTCAAAACTTTATTGCCTTTTCAAACATCAGGCAGAATAACCGTCACGGTAAACGGAACTGTCAAAGAGCTGCTTGCCTACAATCTTAATAACCCGGCAGCACCGCGCGCAAAGACTTCAAAATCGCGCGACGCGAGGTAAATTGGGAGCGGCAGTCTGCCGCGCACATAGCTTAGTATAAACAAAACCTCCGTATTGCTTAACAATAATACGGAGGTTTTCGTATGCTGAAATTCGCAGTTACGCCGCAGTTCCCAATTTGAACATAGCGGCAAACCGTGTGAAAGTCGGCTGAAAGTCAAAGGCTTTATCGAGCAGCTTTGAGAAATAGCCTATTACAGTGCCGTTTAAAAGAGCCATGATAAGAGTACCCCAACCGATGCCTCTGATTTCGCCGAAAAATGCAAATGTCATAATTACGCTTGCCGTAAGGCATGAGAGATCTACGATTGTTTTCAGGCGGGATAGCTTTATCCCGTATTTACAGGAAACCGCTTTCACAAAAAAGTCATACACCTGCGGGAAAAGGTAGGTTTTAAAAAACAGCGCAACAGAAAAGGATGTGAGTATCATACCGATAACAAACATTGCAATACGAAGCGGCAGGTTCATACTTCCGGGCGGCGTTGCCGCAGGATTCAGAAACGGAATTTTTCTCCATAGGTCAAGCACAAATCCGTAGATAAGGCAAGTCCCGAATGAAAAGAAGTAAACAAACCTGAACCTTTTGAGGACAATGCAAAGAAGAATAAATACAATTGCCTGAACAACATATTCAGCTTGCCCAAAGCTTAAAAATCCGGCTTTCAAGCTTAAAAGATATGCCGGTGCAACAATCATTGATATTCCGAAATCGGCGGTAGAAAGAATTGCGACCGCCAAGGACAACAAAACAATTGCGGCAAAATAGGCAATCTCACTTGATATTTTGATCTTTCGGCTCATTATTTTTAACCACTTCCTTTATTGCAACACAATCCTACACAATAACTACATAGTCATCCTTGCGTTTTACGGGCTCTTCCGGTTTTGACGTGGGATAGCCGAGTGCTATACTGCCGACTCCGCGGAGAGTTTCGTCAAGTCCCCATTCACACAGGAGAGCCTTGCCCTTTTCGCTGTCGAAAATCTCGCGCTCTCTGTGTACCCAAACAGAACCGAGCCCGAGCGACGAGGCGGCGAGCATCATATTTTCAAGCACGCAGCTGCCGTCCTCAACGAAGGTGCTTGCAGTTCCATCGGCAAGAACGAGGATAATTACCGGAGCGCCGTAGTACGGGTCGGTGTCTTTACCCATAACCTCCGCGTTAAGGCGGGCAAGCTCATTGCGATATTTTTCGGTTGTGACGGCGATAATTGTCGGCGATTGCCGTCCTCCGCCCGTCGGGGCATAGGTTCCGGCTTCGCAGATTTCCCTCAGCAGCTCCTGCGGCACGACGTCCCTCTTATAGGCGCGAACGCTCCTGCGCGATTTGATTGTTTCCAATACTTCGTTTGCCATAATAAAACCTCCTATTAAAAATCGCCATACACCCGATTTAAACGGATGTATGGCGAAAAATGAGCATGGTACTCAGAAAAATCCATACCGATTTTGGAATTATATTATATCACGAAAAAACGCGGATTTCAACAGCAATTTAAAAATCGGTTAGTAAAATAATCACTCACGCCTTGTAAAGAGGCGCAGAGAGTTTAAAATGGGGAACATTTGCGGGGATTTACCCTGTCAAATGTTCCCTATAAATTTAATGTTGATTATGTTCCAGGCGTTTCACCATTACATAATTCGTCAGCGTTGTTCCGTGTCTGATAACCTGCTGCTCTTTTACAATCCGATATCCCTGATTCAGAAAAAACGGCTTTGCCACCATATCATTAGATAATCCTTTTCGTCGGTGGATTCGTCCACGCCTTCACTTTGTATTTCAAAGCCTTCCCGCTCATAAAAACGAATTGCCCGTTTATTCTTTCGGTACACATTTAGCTGCAGCTCGGATTTTTTTGCCTTGACATAGTCTAACAGGCATTTGCCGATGCCGTGCGACCACATTTTTTCGGATACAAAGATGCCTTCTATAAAATTTCCACTTAAGCCTAAAAAACCCTGAATTTCTCCGCCATTTTCGTACACATAAACCTCTGCCTGCGGCAGCATTTCTTTTACCGATTCAAAATTGCCTTTCCAGTATTCGGCGGGGATAAAGCTGTGCACTGCAAGATTGGCGTTTAACCAAATATCCATTATGCCGTCAATATCCGTTTGCCTGAATTTTCTTATCAATTTCGCTACTCCATCAAAAAGTTCTGCACGGTTTTTAAACCTTATAACACTCGTAAAACGCGGGGCGCATATCCTCAATATCCGTGCGCGAGATGTTGTTTTTTGCGGATTTACTTATCAAGCAGCCAATCGATGGCATTGACGACCTCTATTCCCTCATAGTTGCCGAGGGTAAAGCGGTCGAGCGTTATTACCGTTTTCGGGTAATTGTCGGTTATGCCTTTGAGCGGCGACATTTCTCTTTCAAAGGTGGACTCCTCGGTCATTGAAGCGGTGACTTGATAATAAGACACATTGTCGTTTTTTCTTGCGACAAAATCTATTTCCGCCGCGCCGACTTTACCTATATTCACGCTGTAACCGCGGCGCAGCAGTTCAAAATAGATTATGTTCTCAAGAGAGAACCCAAGATCATACCTTTGCCTTGCGAGCAAATGTCGGCGAAGTCCGAGGTCGACGATATACATTTTTCGATTCTTCTTTAGAAGCTGCTTGCCGAGCACGTCATATCGCTCTACGGGATAGAATATATACGGCTCGGTCAGTGCCTCGACATAATCATCGACCGTGTTCTGCGATACCTTTCTGCCGCTTGACGTTACATAGTCCGCAATGCTTTTTACGGATATTGGACTGCCGATTGAACCCGCAAGAAACCTTGATATATTTTTAAGCAAAGCGATGTCCGTAACCTTTCGCTTGTCAGGGTCACTTTCCCTGCGCTTTTGCCGCTCCTCAATATCCTTAACGATTATGGTATTGTAGATACCCTCAAGGTAGGTGTCGATTTTTTCGCTGTCGTCACCGAGATTTGTAATATAAGGAAGTCCGCCGTTTTTCATATATTCGGCAAAGAGTTCGTTTTTGTCGCCGCTCTTTTTTATCTGACAGAACTCGGCAAACGAAAGCGGCAGCATATTTATCTCCACGTATCTTCCCGAAAGCAGCGTTGCAAGCTCGCCCGACAGCAAATATGCGTTAGAACCCGTGATATAAATGTCGGTATTTTTCTTGACATAAAGGCTGTCAACCGCCTTTTGAAAGTTTTCGACCTGCTGTATTTCGTCTAAGAAGATATAGGTTGTCTCGGTTTTGTGCAGCCGCTCCTTGATATAGTTGTACAGAGCCTTGTAATCCGAAAGCTCCTCGTACTCCAGTTCCTCAAAGTTTATTGAGATTATCCTATCGTCGGAAACACCCTCCGACTTTAAATAGTCGCGGTACATTTCAAGCAAGGTGGATTTGCCGCATCTGCGAATACCCGTAATTACCTTGATGACCTGCTCGTCTTTCCATTTTTTTAATTGATTTAAATATTCGTCGCGCTGTACCACGGTGGTCGCCTCCTATGCAATTATTCTCTGCATTGATATTATACAATATTATTCCCACAAAGTCAACGGTAAATTCCTAAATCGGAATTTAGATATATAATTTAAAAGTTTATTCCGAAATTGGAATTTAGCAAAAATTGTCGAGTATAAAAATAATTAGTATTATACGATATATATTGACTTTTGGCTTCGGTTGTATTACAATGTTGTTAGTTAGAAATATGACAAGGAGAAACGAAGTTGAAAATTGACGGATACGCCCGAATTTCGGTGGATTTGCAGGAAGACAGCCACGAGAATACAAGTATAGAAAACCAAAAACGGATAATCCGCGACTTTGTATCAAAGGAGTTCCCCGACGCGGAGCTGACAATATACGAGGACAGAGACCGCAGCGGCTACACCTTTTCTCAGCGCGAGAACTATCAAAAAATGCGCAAAGAGCTGATAAGCGGTGATGTGTGTATTCTAATCGTCAAGGATTTCTCCCGTTTTTCTCGCCGCAACAGTCTGGGGCTTTTGGAGCTTGAAACGCTGCGCGACGCGGGTATTCGCATTATCTCGATAGGCGACAATATTGACTATCCCACCCGCGACGACTGGATGCTTATTCAGTTCAAATTTCTGATGAACGAAATGCCGGTTACCGACACCTCGAAAAAAATTAAGCAGATGATAGATAACCGACAGAAAAACGGGCAATGGATTTGCGCCGTGCCCTACGGCTACCGCATTACCAACACCAAAGAAATGACCTACGAGATAGATCCGCCTGCGGCGGAGGTTGTGCGCGAGGTTTTCAGGCTCTACAACCTCGGTTGGGGATATAAAAAAATTGCCAATCACCTGACTGACAGCGGCGTGCCGACCCCGCGAGCAAATGAGATTGCCCAAAAGGAAGCCGAGGGCAAGGCGACCAAGCTTACTGCGCACAACGAATGGAGCATTATCACGGTGCAGGCCATTCTTAAAAACGATTTTTACATCGGCACGCTCCGTCAGCGCAAGTACACGCGCAAGGGCATTAACGGCAAGGATGTAAAACTCGGTAACGAGGACAATATCGTGATAGAAAACGCGCACGAGCCGATTGTGGACGGCAAGACCTTCGCCTACACAACAGAGCAGCTCGAGCTGCGCTCAAAGGGCAATTATCGCGGCGAAAAGAAGTATGCCACCGATTATTCCGGCTTTATGTTCTGCGGCGACTGCGGCAGCCCGATGTTCTCTATGTCACGCCCCGATCTGTCACCCGCCTACACCTGCGGTACATACCACAAGCGCGGTTTAAAGGGCTGCACCTCGCACCATATCCGTGTGGATGTACTTGATAGACTTCTAAAAGAATTTATTCTCCGCGTGCGCGATAACTGCAAGGGTATGATTAACGAGCTGCAAAAGACGATTGACGAGCAGCCCGAGCGTGAGGAACAGCTCGGCGCGACGGTTGAAAGCATTGAAACGCAGCTTAACGAGGCAAAAGCAAAGCTCAAAGCGCTGTATAAAGAAAAAATGCTGATTGACGCAGGGCTGTCCGACGCCAAAAGCCGAACCAAGGCGGCGCTTTATGATGAGATGGAAGAAGAACTGCTTACCCGCATTGAAATGCTCGAAAAGCAATTCGGCGATGTCAACAATATGCGCAACAATATGATTACCGCCAACCGAAAGGCAAAAACGGTTATCGAAGTCTTTGACGGGGTGCTGAAAAAGGAAAAGCTCGACAAGCGCGACATTGGCTTGATTGTTGAGAAAATTACGGTATTTGAGGATCATCTGAATATCAAGCTTAAATCCGATGTGGACGAGCTTTTGGCGCTCAGCACCATGGGTAACGCCGTAAATTTTAAGTGTGACAGTAAGGATATCTTAATTACCCAAAAGTCCGCCAACCGTGCGGACAAGGTCTTTACTGTCAATGTTATCAGCGAGGGCGACCCGCTGGAAATTTACACGGGAGGGGACGGAGATGTTATTTTTAAAAAGTACTCCCCCGTTGGGGAGTTGGCCGGGCAGGCGGCCATTTGCTGCGAGGCGTTAATAAAATGCACCGAAAAGGTTGTGTTGGTTTGCGACCGCGACCACTGTATTGCGGCGGCCGGCACCCCTAAAAAAGAAGTGCTGGAGCGGCGTGTGACCCCCGCTTTGGAGGAGCAGATTGAAACCCGGCGGCCCTATTTTAAAAAAGCCGCTGCCGACCCCCGCCTGCCGGCGTTGGAGGGCACGGAGCTTTGCGCCACATCGGTTTGCCCTATCCTTTCAAACGGGGATATTAACGGAGCGGTTGTTTTTGCCGCAACCCGCAGCAGCGAGGTTGCAACCGAGACCGAGGAAAAGCTGATTGTTGCCGCGGCCGGCTTTTTAAGCAAGAATATTGACGAATAGCTTTAACAGGAAAATCGAGCGGGAAAAGCGCAAAAAATGCTTTCCCCGCCCGGTTTTCCTTTTTATTAATAAAAAATTTGCGCAGTAGCGTCTTGAGCGGCTAAGAACCGTGCGCCGCATTGCAACGGCTGCCTTGAGCGGCCAACAACCGCGCCGCGCCGCCGCGGTTGTTTTTTATTAGGCCGTTAAAATTTTTAAATGAATTAAAGCGCTTTTAAAAAGCTCTCCAACCGTTCGGCCAGCCGCCGGTGGCCGGCGGCGTTCGGGTGCAAGCCGTCCGGCACAAAGTTTTCTTTTATAATTGGCACATTGGGCTGTAGGCCGGAGGTGCGAAAAAGGTCTAACACCGGCAGCCCGTATTCTCCGCAAACGGCCAAAATAATATCTACATAGGTTTGCAAATTTCCCGAAAGCCGCATGCCGCGCTCGTTGTAAAGGCGGTCGGTTTCCCCTACGCGGTGCAGCGGCGTTAAAAACACAATTTGTGCTGTGGGGTAAGCGTTTAACAGGTACAAAATAAGGGTGTGCAGTGCACCGTAAAAGGTTTTGGGCGTGCGGTCCTGCGGGGTGCCAAGCGGGGCGTCGCCGTGGCCGTAATCGTTGGTGCCGCCAAAAACAATAATGGCGTCGGCCGTTTTCTGCATTTGCTGCGCCCGGGTGCAAAAGTTGCCAAGAGCTTCAAAGCTATCCGGCTGCTGCTGCTCAGCAATGCGGGTTCCCCCAACGCCGTAGCCAATGCAGCTTGCGCCCGTTTTTTGCCCTAACCGGTACCAATAGGTTTCCTCCTTACCGGAAACGCCTGAACCGGCTGTAATGCTGTCCCCCAAAAAAAGCAGTGTTTTTCCCTTTAATTCCATTTTTAAATTCTCCCTTTTCCTTTAGCGGTGCGGGTGGTTTTTTGCTCGCTAAAAAATTAATTTATTCCTCCCGAAACTGCATTTCGTACAGCTCGCGGTAAAGCCCCCCTTGGCTTAGCAGCTGGGCGTGGCTGCCCTGCTGCACAATTTGCCCGTTTTGTATAACGGCAATGCTGCCCGCTCCGCGCACGGTAGAAAGCCGGTGGGCCACCACAATGGTGGTGCGGCCCTTACAAAGCTCGTTCAACGCGTTTTGAATCAGCAGCTCGGTGGCGTTATCCAGCGCACTGGTTGCTTCGTCTAAAATTAAAATGGCAGGGTTTTTTAAAAACACCCGGGCAATGCTCAGCCGCTGCTTTTGCCCGCCCGAAAGTTTAACTCCCCGCTCGCCAATGTTGGTGTTGTACCCCTCGGGCAGGCCGGTAATGTAGCGGTGAATATCGGCTCGTTTGGCCGCCTCAATCATCTCCTCCTCGGTGGCGTTTGGCCGGCCGTACATAATATTATCCCGAAAAGTTCCGTTAAACAAAAAAACATCCTGCTGTACAATGCCAATGCTTTGCCGCAGCGAGTGCAGCGTAACGCCGGCAATGTTTTGCCCGTCTATGTAAATAGCGCCTTGCTGCGGTAGGTAAAAGCGCGGCAGCAGGTGGCAAAGGGTTGTTTTACCGCCGCCCGAGGGGCCAACCAGCGCCAGCATTTGGCCCGGCGAAACGGTAAGGTTAATATTGTTTAGGGTGTTGCCGGGTCGGCCGCCCTTTTCGTAAGAAAAGGTTACCCCCTTAAACTCTACCTTGCCGGCCGAAACGGTTAGCTCGGCGGCGTTTTCGGCCTCTTTTTCGGTGGGCTGGTCTAAAATTTCTAACACCCGGGCAAAGCCGGTTACGCCGTTTTGGTACTGCTCCATAAAATTAATCAGCGTTGTTACCGGGTTAATAAAAAGGTTTACCGAAACAATAAAGGTGGCGTAGTCACCAAAATTTATTTTGCCGCGGTACAAAAACAGGCCGCCGGCAATAATAATTAAAACATTAAAAACATCGGTAATAAAGCCGTTGCTGGAAAAAAAGGTGGCCATTGCCTTGTAGGCGCTGCGCCCGGCGTTTACAAAATTTTGGTTGCCAACCTCAAACTTCTGCTCCTCAATTTTGCTGTTGGTAAAGGCTTTTGTAACCCGAATACCCGTAATGCTGTTTTCCAGCGCGGCGTTAATTTCGGCGTTGGCCACCCGCCGCTTGGCAAAGGCCGCCTTCATTTTACGGCGCATACTGCCCGAAACCGCAACCATAACCGGCACGCAGGCAAAAATAATTAAGGTTAACCAAACGTTAATGGTGCAAAGGTAAATAAAGGAGCCAATGATCATAATGGTGCAAACAATAAGGTTTTCCGGCCCGTGGTGCGCCAGCTCGCTAATTTCAAACAAATCGCCCGTTAGGCGGGACATAATGCGCCCGGTTTCGTGCTCGTCAAAAAAAGAAATTGGCAACAGTTGTAAGTGGTTAAACAGATCCCGCCGCATGGTGGCCTGCATTTTCATACCGATCATGTGGCCGTAATACTGCACAAAATAGCGCAGCGCCATGCGAATAACATAAAGACCTAACAAAAGCAGGCCAACAAAAATAATGGCCCGCACATTTTTGTTTGGAATGTAGCGGTTTAGCAGCCGATTGGTTAAAACCGGGTAAACCATGCCAATGAGTGAAACCAGCAGCGAAGCCAGCATATCGGCCGTAAACATTTTTAGGTGGGGCCGGTAATAGCCCATAAACCGTTTTAACATAAATTTCTTCCTTTTTTAGTAAAGCCCGTTGTAAACGGGCAAAAATTCTGCTTGGCAGGGCGCAAACGCTTTTTTAAGTAAGGTTGCGGCTTTGTTTAAGTGCAAAAAAGCTTTGTTCCAGTGCGGTCGCGGGTTTGGCCCGGGTTCGGCAAAGCGCCACCCAAGTAGGACTGCAGCACCGCCTAAGCAAGACCGCAACACCGCCCAAGTAAGATTGCGGCGCCAACCGAGTGCGGGGCAAACGCCCCTTAAAAAGCGCGCAATTTTACCTAAGACAGCCGCGCAGGCCTATTTAAATTTGGCGGCGGGTTAAAAACGCGCCGGCCTATTTTGCAATTTTAACGGTGGCCTGAGCCAAATTATTTAAGTTTTTGAATAAAGCTGTAAAGCTCCTGGGCCAGCTTTTGGTGCGTTTCGGCACCCGGCCGCTCTAACCGCTCGCAGGCCGAAAGCTTTAGCAAATAAACGCCGCCGGCTTGCCCGCCGCGCAGCTGAACCGATTGCTGAATACAGCTTAAATAATAGCTTGAAAGCGGGCGCTGGCCGTAGCACCAAATAATTTTACAGCCGGGGTATTGCTCCTGCATGGTGCGAATAAAATCCTGCTGTTTTTGAAAAGATTCGGCTGCCGATTTGCCCTCGGCCTTATGTAACGAAAGGTTAAAGTCGGCGTTAACGCCGCTTATTACTACATATTTTACCCGGCCGGGAACCTGGTAGCTTTGCCCGCCCTCCCGCCGGGTGGAAAGGCCGTAAAGCTGGGTTAAATGAACCGGGTCTTTGTGAAAATCGGAAATACCGAACGCGGTGTTGGCCCGGGTAATAATTTCGTAGCTAAGGCCAAGCCTTTTGGCTGTTAGGTAGGCAAAGGTTTTAGAGCTATCGCGGTTTTCTACCCGGCGCAGGGGCGTTTCGTCCTCCCCCGCGGCCCGGGCGGCCTCGTTGCTTAGCAGGGCCGCCTCCCCGGTAAAGGGCGTGCCGCCAATAAACACAATGCGGTCCTCCGGCAGGGTGGGCGGCGGTAAAAAGCTGCCGTTAAGGGTAATGCCGGTTAAGGTAATGTAAGGCGGCTCACTGCCGCTAATTCGCAGCAGCTGCACGGTGTGCGTGCCGGCGGGCAGGTTGCTTGCCAGCTTAACCTGTTTGGCGTTTTCGGCCGTTAGGGCAATGCGCCCGGCCGAAATTTCTTTGCCGTTTACAAACGCGCGCAGGTAGGCAATTCCGCCACCTTGGGCGTTTAGCGTAACTAAAATTTCGCCGCTGCAGTTTGCCTTAAAGGTTACGGCGGCGCAGTCCCAATCCAGCGCGGCGCCGCCGGTTACAAGCGTTGCCCGCCCGCTTAAAAGCAGGTTTTGGGCAACCTTTTTTGGCGTGTAGGTTTTGGCCTTGCCAAACGGGTTTTGCGTTTTTAATGCTTGAGAGGAGCTTTTGTTTTTCGTTCCACCGCGGCTTTTGCTGCCGGTTGATTTTGCAGTGCCGACTGATTTTGAAGCGGTGTTGTTTTCGGCCGAAAGCTCCGGCGCGGTGGTAAAATCATCGGTTAAAATTACGGTTTGCGAATTTGTTGCAGCCGTTAACGCGCTGCAGCCCGAAAGCGCCAGCACACAAACCAGCGCCGTTAGGGCAAGAACTGTTCTTTTCAACATGAAAACCTTCTGTTAAAAAATTAAATTTAAAGGCGCGGCAAAAATGCGGCGGTTTAAAAGAGTTTAAAAACCGCCGGAGCTATTTTTGCGCCCTTAAAACCTTTTAAAATAGGCTTTTAAAGGCACCCGGGCAGCGGTTTTTGCCGGCTTTTTTGGGGCTTGGCCGGCAAAAGCCAAAACCGTTTTAAGGGGTAAAAAGCCAAAGTGTTTTGCCCAGCGCCCTTACAATAAAAGGGGCTGCATTTTTTAGCAGTTTTAAAAGCCCCCGCGCGGTGCGTTGCCGGCCTTTGGCCTACCGGGGCAAAAATTGCTTTGCCGCTACCTTTTTCGGCGTTTAATGTAAATCTCCTCACCGCTGTCGGCCTCACGGCGGGCCCGCTTGCGGTCTAAAATAAACGAGCGCAGCAGCAGCACCGTAGCAACGCCGGCCGCCGCAATAACCGCCCAAATTAAAACCGTTTCCAACACGGTAGAAAAGCCCCAATACCCTTTGGCGTAGTTGTTTTTTAAGGTAACCGAATTGGCAACCTGCTGGGCCAAATCGGCGTTGCTTTGGCTCTGCTTGCCGGGAAAAATTAAATTTAACGCAAAAAAACGCTTGTTGCGCAGCATAATGTATTGTACCGATTGGTATTCGCCGCCGCTGTCTTTTTGCGATTCGTTTACGCAGATCATATCCGGCCCGGCGCCGCGCCAAATGGTGTAGTCAACCTTTTGATTTTTCAGCAATTGGCCGGCAATGCTCTCCAGCTTTTCGTCCGAAAGCTCGCTGAAATCTACCGTTTGGCGGGAAAAATCCGTCTCCCAGCTTTTTAGGGTTAGCTGGCAGCCGTTTTCACTTAACGCAAACAGCGCAATGTTGTTTTTGGTAAGGTAGGCTGCAAAGGCTTCGGCGTTGTAGCCCAAGGGCTCTAACAGCTCGGTGTTTTCATTGGCGTTTTTGGCGGTTAGCACGGTGTACCCCTGCGGCAGGGTAAGGGTTAAGCCGTATTCGCTAACCGTAACACTTTGGGCGGCGGCCGGAACAAATAGCATTGCGCACCAAAGCAACAGCAGCAAAAAAGCCGTAAGTTTTTTAAGCTTTTTCATGCTACTGCTCCAACCCGTTTTGCCGGCAAAAGGCCGTTAAAGTGTTTTGCATCAGCATGGCAATGGTCATAGGTCCAACCCCGCCGGGAACCGGCGTAATGGCACTGCAAACCGGGGCGACGCTTTCAAAATCAACATCGCCGCAAAGCTTGCCGTTTTCATCCCGGTTCATGCCAACATCAATAACAACGGCCCCGGGCTTTATGTAATTTTTGGTAATGAATTTAGCTTTGCCAATGGCGGCTACTACCACATCGGCCTCTTGCACCGTTTGCTGTAGGTTTTGAGTGCGGGAATGGCACACCGTAACCGTGGCGTTTTGCTGCAGCAGCAGCAGGGCCATAGGCTTGCCAACAATGTTGCTGCGGCCAATTACAACGGCGCGCTTGCCGGTTAGCTCTACGCCGGCCTGCTGCAAAAGGTACATTACCCCGGCTGGGGTGCAGGGCAGCAGGGCATAATCGCCAATCATAATATGGCCTACATTTTCGGGGTGAAAAGCGTCAACATCCTTTTCGGGCGAAATGGCCAGCAGCACGGCCTTTTCATCAATCCCCTTTGGCAGCGGCAGCTGGCATAAAATGCCGTTAATGTCGCTGCGGGCGTTTAATTCGTTTATTAGCAGCAACAGCTGTTCGGTTGTGGTGTTGCCCGGCAGGGCGTACTCCTCCGAGTAAAAGCCAATTTCGGCACAGGCCTTTTTTTTGTTGTTTACATACACGCGGGAGGCGGGATCGTCCCCTACAATAATAACGGCAAGGCCGGGCCGCTTGCCGGTTTGGGCCAGCTGCTGGGTTTTGGCTTTTAGCTCGGCGCGCAGGCCGGCCGCAATGGCTTTTCCGTTTATGATTTGCATGGCTGTGATCCTCCGTTTTGATTTTCGGCGTCTTGCACCGTGGCGGCGCTTTCGGGCGTTGGGCCCGGTTCGTTTTTTGCCGGGTCTAACCCGTTTTCCGCCGGTTCGGCGGGAGCCTCCGGTTTTGATTTGTTTTCTGCCGGGTTGTCAGAAATTTCCGGCTCGGGGCCGTTTTTCGCTGGGTCTAACTTATTTTCCGCCGGTTCGGTTTTAGCTTTTTCCGGCTTTAATTCGTTTTCCTCCCGCCTTGGCGCGGTTTTGGTTAGGCTTGCCGGGCGGGTTGGGTCTGCCGGGTTGGTTGAATTTGCGGTTGAGTCTGCCGGTTCGGCTAAACCTACGGCCGGGTCGGCCTGGGGCGTGCTTTCGGCTGTGGCCGGTTCCTCGGCCGCAAATTGCGGCACATAAACCTGCGCGCTTTCTTTCCGTTTTTTTAGCAGCACCCAAAGGGCAACGGCCGAGCTAACGCACACAACGCCCGAAAGCAGGCTGGAAACGCGAATGGGGCCCCACATTAGGCTGTCGGTTCGCAGCAACTCTACCAAGCAGCGCTCAAACCCGTACCAAACGCCGTACATTAAGGCAATTTGCCCGCGGAATACCCGCTTTTTGCTAAAGTGGTGCAACACAAAAAAACCGGCAATACACCAAACCGATTCGTACAAAAAGCAGGGATGCACTAAGGCTGTGCTGCCCATCTCCTCGGCAATGCGATTGCCCGTCATGCCAAAAAAGCTGCTGCCGGTAAAGGTGCCGTACGCCTCTTGGTTCACAAAATTGCCCCAGCGGCCAATGCCCTGGCCAATCAGCAGCCCCAGCGCCGTAATATCCAGCGCGGCCGGAACCGAAAATTTGTAAACCCGCCAAAACACCAAAATGCAAACGGCCGCCATAATAATGCCGCCGTAAATAGCCAGGCCCGCAAAGCCTTGCCCCCCGCCGGTAAAAAAGTGTTTAAATCCCGCAAGGCCGGAATCAAAAATAATGTAATACGCCCGTGCGCCTAAAATGCAGCAGGGCAGGGTAACTACAAAGGCGTTAAAAATGTGGTCGGGGTTCATGCCAAGGCGCTCCCCGTTTTTCATGCCGTACCACAACGCCAGCAGCACGCCCAGCGCAATAATAATACCGTACCAGTAAATCTTCCAGTTTAAAAGCGGCAGCGTAAAAGCAACCGGATCTAAATGAAAGGTAATGCCGAATAAAATAATGGTATTCATAAGTAAAAAACTCCTAACGCTGCGGCCGGCTTGCAAAAGCTTACCCACCGCAAGGTAAAACAAGGGGCGGCAAGGGCGCCGCCCGCTGCAAATAAACGCTTTACGCGTTTGCGTCTAAGGGCCGAATAACCGAAAGCACGGCGTTTTCCTCGCAAAATACCGAAAGCATTTCCTCGGCGTTTTGCACCGTGGCGGCGTGCAGCACCTTAAAGTATTCAAACAGGCTGTATTCCTCCACAACGGCGTCGCACAGCATGGCGCAAACGCCCTCGGCACTGTCAAACCGCACTAAGCCCTTGCCGTAGGCCTCCCGCTTAACGGCGTTAAACAGCCGCTCGTTAATGCCCTCGCGGCGCAGGCGCTGTACCTCTTGCAAAAACAGCTGCCGCACCTGCTCGGGGTTGTTGCTTTCCCCCTCCAGCATGGGCACGGCAAAGCCGCGGCCGGTAAAGTGTTCTACACCAAATTCCTCGTTAATTAGGCCTTTTTCCAGCAGGGTGTGGTACAGGGGCGAGGCCGGGCCAACCAAAACCTTTAACAGCAGCGCGGTGTAAATGGCCTGCTGAACCGAAATGCGGCTGCCCGTAAAGGGCTGCTTAAAGCCTAAGCAAAACAGGGGCTTGTACACCTGCATTTTCAGCTCGGTTTGGTGGGTTACAACCGTTTGGGGTTCATCGGGCAGCGATTTTTGCACCGTTTGCGGCGGGCAGGATTTTAAATTTTTTTCAATAAAATCCAGCACCTGCTGCGGGTCAAAATCCCCCGCTAAAATTAAAAACATATTCGAAAGGTTGTAAAACTTTTCGTAACAGCCGTACAAAAGCTTGTCGGTAATCTCGGCAATGGTCTGCTCGGTGCCGGGAATATCAATTTTAACCGGGTGGTGATGGAACATTCCCTCTAACATATTAATTAATACCCGCCAGCTGGGCATATCCCGGTACATTCTAATTTCCTGCCCAATAATGCCCTGCTCCTTGGCTACGGTTTTGGCCGTGAAGTACGGGGTGCGAACAAAGTTCAGCAAAATTTTTAAATTCTCGTAAAACCGGTTCGCGCAGGAAAACAGGTAGCAGGTGCGGTCAAACGAGGTGTAAGCGTTGGCGTAAGCGCCGGTTTTGGCGTAGCTTTCAAAGGCGTCGCCCTCCTCGCTTTCAAACAGCTTGTGCTCTAAAAAATGGGCAATGCCTTCAGGCAGCTGTACCCGCTCGCCCGTAGGGGCGGTGTATTCGTTATCTATAGAGCCGTACTTGGTGCCGAACATTGCGTAGTTGGAGGAAAAGCCCGGCATAGGGTATAAATAAATCTGCAGCCCGGAGGCGTGGTTAGCTTTTAAATATTTTTTGCCCGGCAGGCTGCCGGAGATCCATTCGCCGTTCATTGCGCGCCCTCCTTGTTCGGTAAAATTGAAAATACGGTATCTAACCGGTAGGTGTTGGCCACCGCAATTACCTGCTCGCGGGTAACACTGCCAATTTGCGCCGCAAACTCGGCGGGCGAAAGCAGCTGCTCCTCGGTCAGCAGGCTGTACCAGCTGTCTAACGCGGCCTCGGAATCCTCAAAGCAGGCAATGCTATCCTGCAGGCTGCGTTTCGAGGCGGCCAAAACCTCGTTGTTAAATTCGCCTTGTTGAATTTGGGCCAGCTGGCGGCAAATCTCTTGCTCGGCACGCTCGGCGTTTTGCGGCTCTACGCCGCTGTCTACCAGCAAATAGCCCTTGGCGCGGTTGGCCCGGGCGGCGCAGTAGTAGCAAAGGCTTAGCTTTTCACGCACATTGGTAAATAAGGCAGAATACGGCCCGCCGCCAAAAAGGTCGGAAAACACCGAAATTGCCGCGTGCTGCACGGCTGGCAGCAACCCATTTGCGGCAAAACCCAAAACCAGCTTGCCCTGCGTTACGGCCATTTCTTTGGTAAAGCGGGCCGGGGTTTTGTTTGGGGCTTTCGGCGCGGTTTGCGGCAGCGGCAAAACCCGGCGCTCTACGGCGGCAAAACGCTCAAACAATCCGCTTGGCAGGGCGGGGCCAATTACCTGAATACGCACCCGTGCCCCGCTAAGCACCGCCTGCCAGGCCAAAAACAGCTGCTGCGCCGTTAAGGCCTGAACCGCCTGGGCGCTGCCGGTTTTGTATTCGCCAAACGGGTCGCCTTGGTACATGTGCTTTAATGCTTCGGCAATGGCGTAGGCGCGTTTGTCATTCGCAAGGCCCTCAATTTTTTCCAGCGTTAGGCGGCGCTCCCGCGCAAAATCGTTGGCGCAAAAGGCGTTGCCGTTTAAGGCCGGCTCAAACAGCATTTGGCCAAGCAGCTCGGCGGCCTGCTGCACCACCGGGCAGTTTTCGGGGGTTTGGTTGTTGTTTAAACTAAAAGAGAACAGCCGCAGCAACTGCCGGTCGCCCACCTTTTCGGCGGCGGCGCCAATCTCGGCACCGTACAGTTCGCACAGGCGCAGGTTTAAAGCGCTGTAATCCGGGTAGGCAGCGCAGCAGGAGGTTAGCACAAAAGGCAGCAGCGCGTTTGCGGCCAGCGTGCTTTGCTGCAGCGGCAGGTAAAGGTTTACAGAAATATGTGTGGTGGAAAACCGCGTGTTTTGAATAAACAGTCCGTCTATTCCGTTCGCAATAGGTGTTAGTTGCAAAAAACATTCCTCTTTTCAACCTGGCGGCCCAAAGGGCCCCAAAAAATTTTTAAAAGCAAATGGCGCCGGCAAGCGCCCGCTAAACCGTTTGCGGTTGGCTGCTGTAATATATTGTTTATTGTAACACAAAAGGGGCGGTTCTCCAATAGTTTTTTAAAAAAAATTACAGAATTTTGCACATTTTTAAAAAAACAGTTGACGAATGAGCGGGAGTGTGCTATAATGCATACAAATTAAGTAGGTTTAGTTGCAGGCGCCGGGTTGGCGTTTGGGCGGTACCCTTAATGGTTTATTTTAAAAAAAGGAGGTTTGGGGCTCATGTCGTACATTTTTGGCAAACTGCTGCGCACCAATTTTCGTTGTGGACGAATGTTTTACACCCGTACAGCTGCGGGTGCTTTTGCCGTGCAGGTTGAGTCCTTAACCTTTTAACTCTTAACCTGTGGCAAGGGTGCAATAAAACGGTTGTATGGGTCATCTGAGTTTTTCAGGTGGCTCTTTATTTTTTCAAAGGGGGCAAGCGGTTTCGTGATAGAACTGCAAAATGTAAGCAAGGTTTACCAAACCAAAAGCGGGGCGGTGCCGGCGGTACAAAATGTTTCTTTAAAAATTGAAAAAGGCGATGTTTTTGGCATTATTGGCCTTTCGGGCGCGGGGAAATCTACCTTAGTGCGTTGCCTGAACTTTTTAGAGCGCCCCAGCGAGGGTAAGGTTATTTTTAACGGGGCCGAGCTGGGCAGCCTAACCAAAAAGCAGCTGCTTAAAACAAGGCAGTCTATGTCAATGATCTTTCAAGGCTTTAACCTGTTGGCGCAGCGCACCGCATTAAAAAATGTTTGTTACCCGTTAGAAATTTCGGGCACCCCGCGGGCCAAGGCTATTACCAAAGCCAAAAAGCTGTTAGAGCTGGTGGGCCTGGGGGAAAGGCTTAACGCCTACCCGGCACAGCTTTCGGGCGGGCAAAAGCAGCGGGTTGCCATTGCCCGCGCCTTAGCCACCGACCCGCAGGTGCTGCTGTGCGACGAGGCCACCAGTGCGCTGGACCCGAACACCACCCGCTCGATTTTAGCGCTGCTGAAAGAAATTAACCAAACCTTGGGCGTTACCATTATTGTGATAACGCACGAAATGCGGGTAGTAGAGCAAATTTGTAACCGCGTTGCCGTTATGGACGGCGGCAAGGTGGTAGAAACCGGGTTGGTGCGGGATGTATTTTTAGCACCGCAATCGCAAACTGCAAGGGACTTAATTTTACCCGGCGTTAGCCTAACCCCCGCCGCGCACGGGCCGCGGGTGATCCGCGTGGTGTTTGACGGACAATCCTCCTTTGAGCCGGTAATTGCCAATTTAATTTTAGAGTGCCGCACCAGCGTAAACATTTTAGGGGCCGACACCAAGAATTTAGAGGGCAAGGCCTACGGCCAAATGCTGCTGCAGCTGCCCGAGGCCGAGCCGGAGCAGCAGCGCATTACCGATTATTTAACTTTGCACCATATTAAATTTGAGGAGGTAGCGCAATGACAGCCTTTTTTTCAAACCTTTTTGGCAACGGAATGTGGCAGACCTATTTAGAGGCCGTTTTGCTAACCTTAAAAATAACGGTGATCGGCACCGCCATTTCGTACATTATTGGCATTCCCTTAGGGGTGCTGCTGTACGGCACAGCTGCCGGTAGCTTGTTTGAAAACCGTTGGGTCAACACCATAGTGGGCGTTGTGGTAAATGTTTTGCGCTCGGTTCCGTTTATTATTTTATTGGTAATGACGCAGCCCATTGCCAAGGCCATAGTTGGCTCTAAAATTGGTAATAACGCGTTTATTGTATACCTGGTGCTGGCGGCCGCCCCCTTTGTGGCGCGAATGATCGAGTCCTCGTTTAAAGAGGTTGATCCCGGCGTGATCGAGGCGGCGCAGTCTATGGGCTCTACCAACATTCAAATTATTTTTAAGGTTTTAATTCCCGAGGCTAAGCCCTCGTTAATTGTGGGGGCGGCCATTGCCCTAACCACCATTTTGGGCTACACCCCAATGACCTACCTAATTGCCGGCGGCGGCTTAGGCCAGTTGGCCATTCAATACGGGCTGTACCGATTTAATTCCACTATTATGTATGTATCCTCTATTTTATTAGTTATTTTGGTGCAAATAATGCAAGAGGTTTTAAGCCGCATTGCCCTAAAAAGCGATAAGCGTATTCGCAATTGATTTATTATTTTTATTTTGTTCTTTAAGGCTTGCCCTTAAAAATATATTTTTAAAAGGAGTTATTCACCATGAAAAAACTTGTAAGTGTTTTGTTAAGTCTTACCCTGGCCGCCGGGCTGCTTTCCGGCTGCGGATCCGACAGTGCTTCCGGCAAAACCACCATTAAGGTTGCCGCCAGCTCTACCCCGCACGCCGAAATTTTAGAGAACTGCAAAGAGGCCATGGCCGCCGAGGGCTACACCTTAGAGGTGCAGGTAATGGACGACTACATCACCCCCAACAACGCCACCGAAAGCGGCGATGTAGATGCCAACTACTTCCAGCACCAGCCCTATTTGGATGACTTTAACAAAGAAAACAACACCCACTTGGTAAGCGTTGCAAAAATCCACTATGAGCCGTTCGGCATTTACGCCGGCACCGCTAGGGCTTTGGCCGATTTAAAAGACGGCGACAAAATTGCTGTTCCGAACGACCCGACCAACGAGGCCCGCGCTTTAATGCTCTTAGACGCCCAGGGCTTAATTAAGCTGGATAACAACAGCAACTTAACCGCAACCAAAAAGAACATTACCGAAAACCCGCACAACTACAATATTGTTGAAATGGAAGCCGCTTTAATTACCAAATCGTTAGACGAGGTTGGCGTTGCCGTTATTAACGGAAACTACGCCATTAACGCCGGCTTAAAGGTTGCCAACGCCCTGGCTACCGAAAGCGCCGCTTCTACCGCCGCCCAAACCTACGCCAATGTGCTGGTGGTAAAAGAGGGCAACGAGAACGGCGATGCCGTAAAGGCCTTGGTAAAGGTTTTAACCAGCCAAGCCACGAAAGATTTTATTGCCGAAAAATACGCCGGCGCCGTTGTTGCCATTTTTTAAGCGCCGCTTTTAAAACGCGCATTTTTCTAAAATCTGTTTGGCCCTCAAAGGGTCAAGGCGCCAAAAATCCTTGTAATTAAGCTTTTTGCTACCGCGGGGGCAGCTCCTTTTGGGGTTGCCCCTATTTTTAGTTTCAAAACCGGCTGCGGTAAACCCGCTGTTGTTAAGGCTTTTGGCTTTGCGGGTTTAAGTGGCGTCAATCACGCCGGTTATGTCCTTTTCAGTACAAAGGTTGTGGTAAAAAACTTTTCCCAGCCGGCTGCTGGTGCAAAGCAAATAGCCCGCTTTTGCATGGCGCAGCATTTCCTGGCGCACTAAATTTTCCTGCTGCGAAATATCGCTTAGAAGCCCATTGGCAAGCCCCCGGCAGGAGAAAAAGAAGTAATCGGCGTTAAATTGGGCAACGGTGCGGTAGCTTTCCTCCCCCACAAAGGCCATGCTGCTGTTTAACACCCGTCCGCCGGTGCCAACACAGGCAATGTTTTGCTCGGCTAGGCGCTGCAGCGTTTTCAAGCCGTTGGTAATTACCAGCAAATTTTGCTTTTGGGCTAAAAACGGCACTAAGTTGTACGCGCTGGTCGAGGCGTCTAAAAACAAAACGCTGTTGTCGGCAACCAGCTCGGCCGCCTTGCGGGCGATTTTAACCTTTTCGTCGCTTTTTTCCAGCTCCCGAATTAAAAAGGGAATTTTAATTTCCGAAAGGGCGTTTTCATCCAGCACCGCGCCGCCGTGTGTACGTTTTAACAGCCGCTGCGTTTCCAGGCTGCTTAAATCCCGCCGGATCGAGGGCTCGCTGGCGTACAGCCGCTGCGCCAAATTTTTAACGGTAACCCGTTTTTCTTTAATGGCAATTTCAAGAATTGCTTTTTCGCGGTCTTTGTTCATTTGTTCCTCCAAACGCTCATTTTTGTGAGCGTTTTATCAAATTTCGCGGCTCTGATTGATTAATTGGCCGTATAGGTATATTATAATTCTGTTATTTTATTTGTCAAGAAGTAGGTATATAGTTCATGAACAGCATAGAAAAGTTTTGCAGAGAAATCGGTATGCCCGAAGAAGAATGCAAGGAGATGGGTGCAGCTTATTTGAAAGTTGCCGAAATGAAAGAAGTTTATGATGTTATAAAAACCTGCGTTGCGGTTTATAAGCAGAACACAAATTTTGAACACAAACCAATATTTGAAAAAATAGAGTCCCTTTCGGGAAAAACAGGTCTACATAAATATACACTGGATTTGGTTTATATGATAATGCTTGTTCCTCATTTAAAAGAGCTTTACACCGAAAGCGGAATTTCGGAAGATGTTTTCAGAGATTCTGTAGCTGATCTTAAATGGAAATCCGCCGAATGTAAAAAGGTTTACGGCGTTTGGGGAATTTTCGTGGGTTGGTGGACAATAGATTTCTTTAAATTGAAGCGTTTTGCTTTTGGCAGATTACAATTTAATGTGGGAAAATTTAATGCTGACTATAATATTTCCGGCGAAACCGTTAAAAAGGGAGATGTTTATATAGATACGCATATTCCATCCGGTAAACCGCTGAATTATGAAGGATGCCAATTATCCTATAAATGTGCCGCAGAGTTTTATAAAGATACTTTTAAAGGCGCGCCGATTATTTTCGGCTGTAATTCATGGTTGCTATCAACAGATAATAAAAAAGTATTGCCTGAAACGTCGAACATTTTGAAATTTGCAAGTGATTATGAAGTTTTAGAACAGGTTAAGGACGAAAAAAGTACCGACGCATGGAGAATTTTTAATGTTGAAAAATTGCCCGAAAATCTTGATGACTTACCGCAGGAAACCTCAATGCAGAGGGCATTTGCAAAATGGCTTAAAGCAGGTAATACAATCGACGAAGCGTTCGGGGCGTTTGTGTACAGCAACTGAGAGAGATTAGATAACGGTGATTTTTATGGATAAGATAAAAGTAATTTGCAGTGTAACATATTTCCCTTGCAGAGGAACACTAAAAACTACTATTTTATTAGGTAAGGAGTTTTAGTAATGAAATTTCAGGCGCACCGAGGGGTGGGGACCGAATTTCCCGAAAACACGATGCCGGCATTTGTTGCCGCCGTTGCACAAGGGTACGATTACATAGAGCTGGACCCCGCCTTTACCAAAGACGACCAATGTGTAATTTTACACGATGAAAGCTTGAACCGAACCTGCCGCGAAAAAGACGGGTCGGTAATTGGCAGCAGAATAAAAATAGCCGATCTTTCTTACGAACAGGCATTGCAGTACGACGCCGGCATAGCGAAATCCCCGGCGTTTAAAGGCACCAAAATACCGCTTTTGTTACAGGTTTTAGAATTTGCAAAGGGTGCCGGCTTAACCGTAAAGCTTGATAATAAAATTCAGTGCTTTTCAAAGCGGCAAACCAATATACTTTTTAATGCGGTAGAAAAGTCGGGCGCGCGTGTTGGCTTTACCTGCTCTAATACAGAATATATTAAACAAGTTCTTGCCCGTTTTCCAAATGCGCAAATTCATTACGACGGAGCGGTTGATGAGCCTACGCTGGCTGAATTAAAAAGAATTTTAAAGCAAAACGAGCTGTACATTTGGCTGCCCGTGCCGTCGCCGGCAACCGCCTGGGCCAATATGCCAAAGGCCAACAAAAATTTGTGTGCAACCGTTAAAAAATACGGCAAATTAGGCCTTTGGCTCCTCTCAAATGCCGGTGAGCTTGAAATGGCTAAAAAATTTGGAGCAGATATTATTGAAACGCCGGGCGAATTAAAACCCGAGGCTGGCGGTTACAATATTTTTGATTGCCACACCCACACGCACTTTTCGCACGATTCTAACTGCGACCCGCGCGACAGCCTGGCCGCCGCCAAACAAAACGGGCTTAAGGGCATTACAATTACCGACCACTGCGACATTGAATTTTGCCAAACGCAGGATGTTAAAACGCCGATTTTGCAGTCGGTAGTCCGTGCGCACCAAATGGGCGGGGCGGTGTTGGCCGGGGTAGAAATTGGGGAGGCCGTTTGGCATAAAACGGTGGCCGTTCAGGTAGCACAAAGCGCGGATTTTGATGTCATATTGGGTTCGGTTCACTCCGTGCGGTACAAAAGTTACACCGCGCCGTATTCTACAGTAGATTTTTCGGCCTTTTCGCAGCGAGAGCTAAACGAATACCTTTCGGCTTATTTTAACGACCTGCTGGAACTTGTAAATACCTTTTATTTTAATGTGCTTTCGCACCTTACCTGCCCGCTAAGGTACATTACCGGCAAGTACAATATTTCGGTAGATCTAAGCCCGTTTCAAAGCAAGATAGAGCAAATTTTAAAAGCAATCATTCAAAAAGGGATTGCTTTGGAGGTAAACACCTCTTGCCTGAACACCAACTACAACGCCCTCATGCCAAATGTAAAAATTTTAAAACGGTACAAAGAGCTGGGCGGTTTTCTTTTAACCCTGGGCTCCGATGCACACCAAGCCGAGCGCGTTGGCTACGGCTTTCGGTACGCTTTAAACGAACTGGCAACGCTGGGCTTTAAAAATATTTACTATTACCAAAACCAAAAACCCGTAAAGCAGGAGATAAAGTAATGCAGTACGATATTACCGCCTTGGGCGAAATTTTAATAGATTTTACCCCCGCGGGGCAGGACGCCGCCGGCGACCTTGTTTTTGCCAGAAAAGCGGGCGGCGCGCCGGTGAATTTGTTGGCAACGGTTGCAAAATACGGCGGCAAAACGGCCTTTATTGGCAAGGTTGGGCAAGATATGTTCGGCCAATTTTTGCGAAAGACGCTAAAAAGCGCCGGCATTGCCGATGAAGGCCTAATAACCGATGCCGTGCACAACACCACCCTTGCCTTTGTGGCGCTTGGCCCAAACGGCGACCGCGATTTTAGCTTTTACCGCAATTTTGGGGCAGATGTTTTTTTAAACAAAGAGGATGTTTCGGCCGAAATCATTCGCCAATCCAAAATTTTTCATTTTGGCTCGCTTTCGCTTACAACCGAGCCGGTTCGCAGCGCTACCGAATACGCCCTTGGCGTTGCCAAAAAGGCCGGCTGCCTTATAACCTACGACCCCAACTACCGGGCGCCGCTGTGGCCGAGTGAAACGGCTGCCGTGCAGGCAATGAAGCTGCACCTTAACAAGGTAGATATTTTAAAAATAGCGCAAGAGGAGCTTTTACTGCTGTTTGGGCAGAATAAAGAAACCGCCGTAAAAGCGGCTTTTTCCCATGGCGTTAAAATGGTTCTGGTAACCAATGGCGCAAAGGGTGCGGCGCTTTACACCAAAATCTTTCACATAGAATTACCGGCCGAAAGGGTTTGCACGGTAGATACCACCGGTGCGGGCGACATCTTTTTTGGGGCATTTTTAAGCGAGTGGCTAAAAAACAGCTGCACTTTAAATAGCATTACGCCCGAAAAAGCCGGGCAGTACCTAAAAAAGGCCATTTACATTGCCGGAAAAAGCACCACCAAGCACGGCGCCATTGCCGCCATACCAACTATAAAGGAGGAATAAAATTGAAAGCGGCAGTTTTTTACCAAAAAAACAATTTAAAGGTAGAGGAAAGAAAAATACCAGAGCCTGGCAAGGGCCAGGTGTTGGTGCGGGTGCGCGCCTGCGGGGTATGCGGAACCGATGTACACATTTTTTGCGGCGACGAGGGGGCTGCGCCTACGCCGTCGGGCACCGTTTTGGGGCACGAATTTGCCGGCGAAATTGCCGCCATTGGCCCCGGCGTTACCGGGCTTAGCGTTGGCCCGCGCGTTGCGGTAGACCCCAACAAGCTTTGCGGCTGCTGCGATTTTTGCCGCAAAGGGGTGGGCCATTTTTGCGAAAATATTACCGGTATTGGCACCACGGTAGACGGCGGCTTTGCCGAATACTGCGCCGTGCCGGCCTCGCAGGTGTACCCGGTGGCAACCAGCATACCCTTTGAGCAGGCGGCAATGGCCGAGCCGCTTTCCTGCTGCTTGCACGCCATAAAGCTTTGCAACATTCAATGCGGCAGCACGGTTATTGTAATTGGCTGCGGAATGATTGGCCTGGTTATGCTGCAATTGGCAAGGCTTTCGGGCGCGGCAGATGTTGTGGCGATTGAGCCGGTTGCCGAAAAGCGGCAGCAGGCCTTAAATTTAGGCGCTGATTTGGCGCTTGACCCTAAAACCGAGGACATTCCAAAGATGTTGAAGCAGCAGGGCTTAGCGCAGGTAGATGTGGTAATTGAATGTGTAGGGCGGAGTGAAACCATTGAGCAGGCCATTGCCCTTGCCGGAAAATATTCTACCGTTATGATGTTTGGGTTAACGAGGCCCAACGCCGAAATTACGGTAAAACCGTTTGAGCTTTTTAAAAAGGAGATCACCCTGCGTTCCTCCTACATTAATCCATACACCTTTTCGGCGGCCGTAAAGCTAATTGAAACCGGGCGGGTTGATGTTGCCTCCATGGTTTACAAAACCGCACCGCTCAGCGAGCTGCCGAGCATTTTAGAAAGCACCGAAAAACGCGGCAGGGGTAAATATATTATTACAATGTAGCCGGGTAAAGCCGTGGGGAACAGGCTTTGGCCGAAATAGGAGGTTGAGTATGGAACTGGAAGGAAAAATAATTAATTTTTTGGGTGACAGCATTACCGAGGGCGTAGGCGTAACTAATTTAAATAACCGGTACGATAATCGCTTAAAACGGCAGCTGCATTTAAAAGGGGTTTACAATTACGGCATTGGCGGCACGCGGCTGGCGCACCAATCAACCCCCAGCGAAAAGCCGCGACACGACCTTTGCTTTTGCGGCCGGGCGTATGACCTAAACCCAAACGCCGATATTACGCTGGTTTACGGCGGCGTAAACGATTATATTCACGGCGACGCCCCGTTTGGCAACCTAACCGACGCTACCCCCGCTACCTTTTGCGGGGCGGTAGATTTTTTAATGCGCCTGTTAAAAACGCTTTACCCCGAGCAAACGGTTGCCTTTTTAACGCCGGCTCCGTTAAACCACAACGGGCTAAATGGCAAAACGCCCTCTAACCGGCCAACCAAAAAGCCGGATGCCAAACCGCTGAAAGATTATTGCGAGGTTCTAATGTTAAAGGGGCAGGAATACAATATTCCGGTGCTTAATTTGCAAACCGCGCTGGGCATTGACCCAAACAGCCCGGCGCAAAAGCAGCAGTACACGGCCGACGGCCTGCATTTTAACGATGCCGGGCACGGGGTGCTGGCGCAGTGTGTGGCTGAGTTTTTAAAGGGGCTGTAAAGCCTTTTTAAACCGTTTTGCAAAAAAAGCCGGGCAGGGTTTAACCTGCACCGGCTAAAATTTTTAAGGGCTTTTGGCAGCGGCTTAACGGGCGCACTGCCAAAGTGGTTGCCGTTTAGGCGGGGAGCTAAAGGCGTACGGCCCTGCTTGCCCATTTATTCTTGTTTGCCCAAGGGCATTAAACCGAAAGGGGAATTTGCATTGACTATTTTACAGGTTTTGCTGCGCACCTTAGCCGCGGTGCTTTGCGGAGCGGTAATTGGCAACGAGCGGGCGCGCCACGGCCAAGCCGCTGGAATGCGTACCCACATTTTAGTTTGCCTTGGCGCCTGCATGACGGCTATGAGCAGCGTTTTTGTTGCCGGGACCGGCAGCAGCGGAGATGTTTTTCGTATTCCGGCGCAGGTAGTTTCGGGCATTGGATTTTTGGGTGCCGGCATGATTATTTTAAAAAATAATAACATGATTACGGGGCTAACCACCGCCGCCGGGGTTTGGACGACCGGCACCATTGGCATTGCCCTGGGCTACGGCTTTTACACCGGTGCCGGTGTTGTAACGCTGCTTTTTTTGGCAACCGTTGTGCTGCTGGCAAAGCTTGAAAAAAGCAAAAAAAGCACCCAGGCAATTTATGTAGAGGTTAATAATCTTTCGGCCGTAAACGCCGTGCTAAAAAATTTGCAAACGGTTTTAACGCCCGAATTCACCTACCAAATTACCCCGCCCAAAAGCGGGCAGCCCGGCCACTTGGGCCTTAGCCTGCAATTAAACGAAAAATTTACCGCTGATTTAGAAACCCTTTGCCGCATAGAACACCTAGTTTTTGCGGTTTTTGAATAGCTGCCGTTTTAAAAGCGCCCCGCAATTACGCTGCTGCCTGAAAGCAGCCGGTCGCCCGGTTTTTTAAAAACCGGCTCCGATTCGCCGGTTAAAATCGCTTCGTTTACCTCCAGCTGCCCCTGCTGCAAAACGCAATCGGTACAAACGGCGTTGCCGCTGTTCAGTACCAGCAAATCGCCCTTTTGCACCGCGCTTGGGGTAACGCTTTGCTCGGTTTTGCCGCGCAAAACGGTAACGGTCGGCTGCGCCAGCAGGGTCAGGCGCTCAATTCTCCGTTTTGCTTTTACCTCCTGCACAATGCCCACCACGGTGTTCACTAAAATAATAAAAATAAATAAAAGGTTTTTAAAGGCTCCAACGGCGGCCAGCGCAACGGCAATTGCCAAATTCAGCGCGTTAAAAACGGTGCAAATGTTATCCCGCAAAATTTGCGGTACGGTTTTGGTGGCGTTGTTTATAAAATTTCCTCCGGCTTTTGCTTTTCACCCTTTTACACGCAGCAAAAGCGTTTAGGTTGGTGCATTGGCGCAAAAAAATACTTTTAAATTTTTTGGCGGTAGTTCATTCCTATTTTAAGCTTATTTTAAAGCGTTGTAAAATAAAATTTTTGGTTTACGGTTCGGCGCCGTTTGGGCCGGCTTTTTTGCCCCGGTGTAAGCCGTTGTAATTTTTTGCTGCAGCTTTTGTCGGTTGTGCCTTTGGGCCTTTGCAACATTTTGCACCGCAGCGGTTTTCCCTGCTTTGCTGCCGTTTTACCGTAGCCGCGGCGTATTTTTTGCCCCGTTTTGCAAGGCGCGGCAGAAAAATTATTTTTTTTAAATTTAGGGGTTGATATTTTAGTTTCAATGGTGTATAATAATTAGGCGCTCTAAAAAGTGTGCGTAGTTCTACGCTTTATATCGCGGGGTAGAGCAGTTGGTAGCTCGTCGGGCTCATAACCCGGAGGTCGCAGGTTCAAGTCCTGTCCCCGCAACCATGAAAAAAGCAATTGCATTTTGCAATTGCTTTTTTCAGTTATATTCGCCTTACGGCGCGTGATATTGCTGCGCAGTGATATTCGGCTTTCTGCCGAGTAATATTTGCTTCGCAAGTGTGAGGGCGAATATAATATCACTGTGAGCAAAGCGAACAACATCACTTTTACCTATGGCTAAAAATCATAACCGCCCGTTTGACGGGTGCTTATGATTCCATATTACCTACGGCAGTTCACTTTTTAGTGGGTTATGAGGCCGACAGTGGTGCGCAATGCCGCAATCTTTCCCGACTGAATGAAAAATGCGCTGCGTCCCCCCCTTGCCGTTTCGCTGGTGCAGGAAAGGCTGTTTTTAAAAGGCGCGCTGAACAAGGCTAAAAAGCCATAAAACAACGCCAGGAGGTAAGATATGAAAAAAATTTTTTCTAAAAAAACGGTGCGGCTGCTGGTGCTTTTGGCGGTTGCGGCTGCGTTGTCGGTGCTTTTAAATATTGTAAAAACAAAAGAATACAGCAATTGGGTTTCTACTACCGCGGTAATAACCAATTGGCAAACTTCCCTTTCAAAAAATGTTGGCCATACCCTGTATTTTAAGTACAAGGTAGGCGAAACAGAGTACAGCGGGCAGGATTCCTTTAGCGGGAATTTTCCGCAAGAACAAATTGGCGATACCGTTACTGTGTGGTACGACCCGGAGGAGGTAACCCGCGTTACAAGGTCCGATTTAAAGCCGGACGCAGGAATTTGGCCGTTTGCACCGTTTTTCTTTGCTGTGCCGCTTTCCCTTTATATTGTTTTTGGCGGTAACCGTTGCAACCCCAAAATGCCGGTTTAGCTTATTAATGAAAAAAACGGAACAATGTAAAACCACTATTCCCTTGACGCGGCTTGAAAATTAAATGCGCTTGCCGGTAGAACCCGGTTTGTTTTTACACAAAACACTGCCCCAAAAATCGCCCGCAAGCGTCGCTTGACAAAGTCAAGTAATCTGTTCTTTCCTTTTGTGTTAAGGTTTGATATAATTAAATTGTTGCCGGGGCTTTCAGCAATTTTAAAATAGGGGGCAAGCCTGTGTCAGTTGGCAAAAAAATTCAAGCGTATCGTAAACAATTTAATTTTTCGCAGGAGGAGCTTGGGCAAAAATTGCTTGTAAGCCGGCAAACCGTTAGCCTTTGGGAAAAGGATCAAACCGTTCCAACTGTTGACAATTTAATGCGGCTGCGGGAAATTTTTGGCGTTTCGGTAGATGAATTGTTAGACATTAAGCCGGGGGAAAAGGAGCAAAAGGAGGAATGTGCGCCAAAGCCTAAGGCTGTTGAAACCTATTTGTTTAATTACCAAAAATCGGAGCTTAACGAAATTTACCGTTTGCAAAGAAGAAGCCTTTACAAAGGCCCTGTTTTGTTTACTTTGGCCTGTCTTTTTTGCGCTGTGATCTCGGCCGGGGAACCCGCTTCAAGCGCCGATTTTGGTTTGGACCTTGGCGTTGGCGCGCTTTTCATTGGCCTGGTTTTTTATTTTAAAAACATTCGGGCTTACGGCAAGGCTTGGAAAAAGAGGATTCAATCTATGTGCTGTTCTACCTACGAATATAAGCTTTTTAGCGCTTGTTTTGAGGTGGGCGTTTATCGTAACGGTGAAAAAATTCGCAGTTTTAAATATAATTACGCCGCAATTGAAAAAATCCGGCCGTTAAAAAAGTGGTTGCTGCTTTTTGTTGACGGGCAGATTTTTATTATTCGAAAAAGCAATTTAAAAGAAAACTCCCTGCTTTTTGGGCTTGAGCGCAGCTTGCAAATTTCTACCGTTCGGCAGCCTGCCCCTAACGGTTTAGGGGTTGTTTCTGCTTTTTTATTTGTCGCGTCGCTTTTGTTGCTTTTTGGGGCGCCTGTCTTAGCGGCGTTAATAACAAATCAAAACGGCATAATGTTTGAAAAAATGTGGCTGCTTTATTTGCTAACGCCCATTCCAATTGCCTCTATTGTACTTGGATTTTTGTTAAAAGCAAAGGGCTACAAGTACAAGAAAAATATTGTTGCAGGGGTTATTGTAACGGTGTTTCTCTGCCTTTATGGGACCTCTGCCTTTTTATTTTCCAATTTGTACGATCACAGTAACGCACCGGTTGTTAAAATAGAGCAGTTAACGGGAACAGACCTTCCGGAGCCAAAACAAATAAACACGCAAAATTTGAAAGGGGTGGAACAGCATCGTTCAGGAGTCGGTATTGAGTTAACCAGCGACATTTATTTTAGCCGCAACGGCGCTAAAGAGCTGGAGAATATTCTTGCAGCCGATGACCGATGGCAAGCCTCTTTTCAAAACGACCTGGTTGGCATTACCTCCTTTTTAAGTTTTTATGAAAGCTGCGATTATGCCTTAATTTATAACGCTACCACCGCCGAATATAATCGGTTGCCCGAACACAGCGGAACCTTTCATTTTATCAGTGTTGTTTACAATTCAAAAAATCAACAGCTGCACATGGTAGAATATAATTTAAATTACGCCAAATAACCCTTTTTTGGTTGTTTTGGGCTGCCTTGCAAAAGCAATAGCTGTTGCCGTGCGGTTTTGGGGCAAAAGGAGCATAAAGTCCTGCCCCGGCGGCCGCCAAAAGTTTGGCAATACCCAAGGGCGGCCCTTTAAAAAGCCTTTTTGCGGGCGTTTTCCAATAATGCAAAAAATCTTTTAAAAAAAACTAAAAAAACACTTGCAAATTTTATAAAAGTGTGGTATAAGTATATAGTGCCGTTGTTACAAACGGCCGGTGCGCAGCAGTGCGCTTTTGTATTTGCGGGTTAAGCCCAAAAGTAAGGTTTATTTACCTAAAAAGTAAGCTCCGCCTCGGGGGTCCTCACCGTGTAAAAATCAGGGGACGAAAACTTAATATGCGGGTATGGCGGAATAGGCAGACGCGTTAGATTCAGGTTCTAATGATCGCAAGGTCGTGGAGGTTCAAGTCCTCTTACCCGCACCAAACAGTACAAATCCGAACCCTAAACCAATCGGTGAAGGGTTCGGATTTGTTATTCTTATAGACTATCCGAACTTTAATTCAAAACGCAAAAACTAAATTCGGAGGTTATTTATTATGAAAACAGAACTTGAAAACATCGGCGCTTGGGGCAGAATGCATTATGATTTTCTTTACCGCAACAATCGGTCGGTCATCAATGTTATGCGGCTAAACGAAACCCTAAACAATTACCTTGCCGACATGGATCGTGATGCCTGCGAAATGTTTGATTCTTTAGTCCGACAAACGGCTGAAAATGAGGGTGTAACCGAACAGTTAAAAGTTTCCGATCAAATGGAATGGATCAGACGGATGAACAACATTCAAAGCAGAGTACGGGAATTTATCTTGAATGAGCTAATCTATCAATAGGGACGAAAAGGCGGGGGATTCACCCCCGCCTTTTGCTTTATGTTCTTTTCTTCTTATTCTTTTCATATTCCGCTTTCCAAGCGGCAAACTCCTCCTGTCCCTCTTTGGAAAGGAAAAATTCGCGAATATCTGGCAGCATTGTGCGAGCAATGGCTTCAAGAATATTATCCGGAATCTCCGATGTTCCGAAACGGTTTCCTAATATTCTGTATTTGATACGAACAAATAGTTGCTTGAGAATGTTGCCGTATTGCAGATTGTAAATGTCACGCCAATACGGAATCAGCTGTTTTTTGAGTTCATTTATATCCATAGAATTCTCCGTTCAAAGGGTTTTAGGGATTTGCCCTAACAAGGTCGTGTGGACACAGGCGGCGATGCTCGCTAAGCCAAGTGTGGACACAAAGACGATGCTTGCTAAGGCAATGCCGCAGCAACATCACCCGAATTTGGATAGCCAAATTCAGTGCTTGCTGAGACAGTTTCTTAATTTTGGTCATCAATAACAAATACCATTGGCGGCGTTGCTTTTTGAATTTCAAAGTCTTTTTGCTCAACTGCTTTTTTAATAAATGCCATTGGTATTGCATAACAGGAATACCGTCTGAATTCTGCAACTCGTCCTACAAGATGCTTAGGAATGTCTATTCTTAACAAAGGAAATATTTCCCGAAGCCAAGGCTCAAGCATATTCGCCATTTTATGCATATATTCAATCCGCGTTTTATCAAGTAGCCTGTATTCATCCGGTGTCAGGATTGGCAGGTCAACAAATGGTTTTCCGTTATTGATTCCTAAAACACCGCATTCTGCTAAGTGCGGTATATCCTCTAAAAACATAGTTTCAAATCCTGCGTGTTCAAACGGAATTCCTCTTGAAATAATATAAAGCAACCGAACAAGGACATCATCATGCATTTCAATGGGACCGCGTTGATATTTGTTAAGATCAGGCTGCGAATCGTATAAATACAAGTGTATGGATTTTGCTCCTAAATAATTTTCATCATATGATCTTCTTTCACCGCCGTAACAGTATTTTCCGAAACGATAGTTCTGGAAATCAAAATTTTGAGGATATTGCGTTCCCATTGCAATCCACCTGCCGCCGTCGGGACGCTGCGGATATTCCTCTTTAGAAGGTACGATTCGTTGCGTTGCGGTGTAAAGGGCAGAAGAAAACAAATGTAAAATAAAATAATATTCAAGCTTTCGTTTTTGAGTTTCGGTAAATCGTAAGAAAAAAGAGCTTTGTAATGTTTTTAGATAATTATTGATGAAATTCAGTATCTCTGCATAATGTGCTTCCACTAACGCAATTTCAGCATCTAAGCCTTTTAGCAGCTGCTCCGGCTTCGCAATCATAAAATCAGTAAAGTATTTGTTATTTACCTGTTTCATCAATTCAGAGGAAGTCAAATCTTCAATTGCATTTTCAATATAGGCAGTCGGAATGCCCATGACTCTGCTGATTTCAACTGCGGTTAGCGGTTTCTGATATGCGGCAATCAGTATGTTTTGTTTCATCATATCATTTGCCACCAGCGACCACGGCTCGTCATGAAATCCCTGCTTTCCGTGGCAGCTAATCTCCAACCTCTCGGGCTGATAACTGTATTTTTCATATAACTCCATTTCTTCAAATCCTTTCCGCATTTGCTCTCTGCCACTTGAAAGTCTTGATAGGACAGTTCCCTTCGGCACTCCGAGACTGTCTGCAATATCTTGAACCTTTTCTCCGTTGAAATAGTGACGAACAATAACCGTGCGATATTTATCGGCAAGATAGGATACTTCACGCCTTACAGAAGCAGAATCCGGGCAGTTTTCAACTTCTTCTGCACAAAAGCACTCCGATTCATCAGGTATAAAGTCTATACTGATTGTCGGCAGCTTATATTTTCTGCGGAGCATATCGTAGTATTTATGGTTCAATACAACCGAAAGCCATGCCTTAATATTCGATATTTCGGCCATGGATTGTAAAGCAGCCAACAATACTTCCTGCGTAAGATCTTCTGCGTCACTTATATTTTGGCATTTTTTCAGTGCGGCATTAAACAAATACTCTGTGTATTTTTGTACTTCGGTTAACTGCATTTGTTCACCTCATTTGAAAGCTTTCACTTATAAGTCGCAGATTTTAAATTTGATTCGATACGTTGTTTAAATTATTTTAATTCCACAATATTGTCAAGAGTGCATCCAAGCACCGCACATATTTTTTCAAGAGTTTCCTGCGTTACGGTTTCGTCACGACCGAGCTTTGCCATAGCGTTTGTGGTTATACCCGCTGCTTTGCAGAGTTGGGTCTTATTTATTTTTTTATCAATCATCAGTTTCCAAAGTTTGTTGTATGAACGCGCCAATACGATTACCTCCTGAACTTACAATAACTTATGTTATAGTATAGCATAGATTTTATAAAACAGCAATAGATAATATTGAAATATTCAAGAACAATTTGAATATTTCACGATTACATATAGACATTATAAATCAAATATGTTATAATCAAACTGTCAAAAGTGATATTGTTGCAGCAAACACTGAATTTGCTACAGCAAATTCACTTGTTAGGGATAGCCTAACACCCCAAAATCCAGATAACATCAAGGAAAACTTGTGTTATACACTCCAAAAGAAAGGCAGGTGAAGAAAATGAAAGGCGTAATCTATGCAAGATATTCTTCGGATAATCAGCGTGAAGAATCCATTGAAGGACAGCTTCGTGAATGCAAGGCCTTTGCCGAGAAGAATGATATTCAAATTGTAGAAACCTACATTGACCGCGCATTGTCGGCAAGAACCGACCGCCGACCTGACTTTCAGCGGATGATTAAAGACAGTTCCGGCAAAAGATTCGAAGTTGTAGTCGTTTGGAAGCTTGATCGCTTTGCCCGCGATAAATACGATTCGGCGCACTATAAACGAATCCTCAAAAATAACGGCGTAAAGGTCGTTTCCGCAACTGAGGCTATCTCAGCCGGAGCAGAGGGCATTCTGCTTGAATCAATGCTTGAAGGTATGGCGGAATATTATTCGGCTGAACTTTCTGAAAAGGTCACGCGCGGACTGACCGAGAACGCACTGAAATGCAAATATAACGGCGGAACATTGCCGATCGGTTATATGATCAACGGCGAACAGTATTTTCAAATTGATCCGCTTACGGCTCCGGCGGTACTTGACGCATTTAAGCATTATGCAGACGGTGCGTCCATGCGTGAAATCACCGACGAAATGAATCTGAAAGGCGTTCGTACCAAACGCGGCGGTAAAATCAGCATAAACAGCGTAACCCGTATGTTGCACAACCGTAAATATATCGGCGGATACAGGTATAACGATATTGTTCACCCAAACGGTATGCCGGCAATTATCCCCGAGGATTTATTCATCCGTGTGCAGGAACGCATGGCAGCAAACAAAAAAGCCCCGGCTAAACATAAAGCCGAGGACGAATACCTGCTGACAACAAAGCTGTTTTGCGGAAAGTGCCAATGCTATATGGTCGGTGAAAGCGGAACAGGTAGGAACAAGGTTCACCGTTATTACAAATGTGCAAGCGTAAAAAATCACAAGGGCTGTGACAAGAAAACAGTTAAAAAAGAATGGATTGAAAATCTTGTGATTGAGCAGATCAAGAAGTTGATTTTTGACGATGAACTGATTGAGAAACTTGCCGATACGGTAATGAAATTGCAAAGCAAGGAAAACACCGCACTGCCGCTGCTCAAAAAGCGTTTTGCCGATACGCAAAAATCCATTGATAATATGCTTGATGCCATTCAGCAAGGTATCTTAACCGCTTCTACAAAAGAACGGCTCGAAAGCCTTGAAAAGCAAAAAAGCGAACTTTCCGTTCAGATTATCAAAGAAGAAATGGCAAAGCCAACGCTTTCCCGTGAACAAATTATTTTTTGGTTTCATCGGTTCAGAAAGCTTAATACCAAGAGGCTTGACCACCGTCGCAGGCTGATTGACAGCTTTGTCAATGCGATTTTCCTCTACGATGACAGGATTACGTTCACATTCAATTACAAAAACGGCACTAAAACAATCAATTTCACCGAGCTCGAAAAATCGGGCTTGGGTTCGGATATTACTGCACTCGCTGCACCAAAGCCGGCAAACATCGTTAGATGTTTGCCGGCTTTTTTATCCCCCTTTTGCTGTTTTTGGCGCCGGCCTTTGTAAAGTAATAAATAAGGCTCATGACCCCCCTGCCGCATTTCGCGCCGAAAAAGCAACATTTCGCGAAAAAGGCGTTTTTTGTTTCCTTTTTAATGTATAATAATACACGATCATTGTATTGTTTGAAAAACCGCTGTGGTAGGGGAAACGGCCAAACCGGCGGCAGTGTAAAACAGATGAGAAACCTATTTATAATTCTGCTTTTTGGCAAATAAAGGAATAGGATGATAGGCAATATAATAATTATTTTTACATAACAGAATGAAAATGGATTCTCGGCAAGATATTTGGAAAATATAATTTTATTTTAAGCTGCTGTAAAACAGCGGAACGGAGGAAAAAGATGAAAAAGCGACTGCTTAGCATTTTGTTGTGCCTTGTAATGGTGTTGGGGCTTGTGCCCGCCAACACCTTTGCCGCGGAGACTACTACCCACACGCACTGTGTTTGCGGCAAGAGCGATTGCGCCGGCGGCACCGGGCATGATGAAACAACCGAATGGATCGGCGTTTCACACCTGTACGATATTAAAACGAGCGGAAACTACTACCTAACAAAAAATGTGACGCTTGACGATAGATGGCTTGTTACCTCTGACACAGCCAACATCAACCTTTGTCTGAACGGAAAGACCGTTACCCGGACGGGGAACGATTCGATTCATAACACGCTCATTTTCATCATGAACGAGAGCGTTAATCTTACCATTACCGATTGCCAAAAATATGCCGGCAAGATCACCCGCACCAACAACAACGACGGTTCCACCATCTATAACATGGGTACGCTCACCCTTTGGAACGGCTCTATTTCCGGCAACGATTCCGGCGTTGGTGTGTACACTCACGGCACCTTTAATCTATACGGCGGCAGCATTAAAAATAACACCAATATCAGAGAGGGCGGCGGCGTGATCAACGACGGCACCTTTAATATGACCGGCGGCAGCGTTACGGGGAATGTTGGTAAAAGCTGCGGTGGCGTGTTCAACAGGGGCACCTTTAATATGACCGGCGGCAGCATTACGAAAAACAGCGGAAAAGGCAGTAGCGGCGGCGTGTATAACATTGGTACACTTAACCTTTCCAGCACACCGGTTATTGCCAATAACACCGTGGACGGCGTAGAGAACAACGTTTATTTGCGCAGCGACGGCAAAAAGGTTACGGTTGTGGGCGACGGCTTGCAGACCGGCGCCAGCGTTGGCCTTACAGGCACGGTTGGCAAAACCGTTGTAACCGGCACAACCAGCACCACCGGCTTTTTCCTTGATAACGCAGGGTACGACCTGGTAGCCGACGGTAACGGCGGCTTAAAGCTTTCGGTGCATAATGACCACCGCATTTGCGTTGAGAGCAATTGCACCAACGCCGAACACGGCAATGCGCTTACCTTTAAAGGCATAAACGATTTAAGCGAGATTAAGAGCGACGGCAGCTATTATTTAAAAAAAGATGTAGCACTGGACGATATGTGGGTATGCCTTTATAATGTCAACCTCTGCCTTAACGGTAAATCGATTATTGGGGGCACCAACAAAGCAACCGTTGGGGTGAACTATGATAAGTGCCTGACGATTACCGACTGCCAGGAAACAGCCGGCAAAATTACCCACAAAGAGGGTAAGGGCGGCAGCGGTATTGAAACCTACGCCGGCGCTACGCTGAACTTTTGGAACGGCTGTATTACCGGTAACACCGACGGCAGCGGCGTATATAACAAAGAGAGCACATTTAATCTATACGGTGGCAGCATTACCGGCAATGTTACCGGCGCAGAGGGCGGCGGTGTGTTAAATACCGAGGGCGGCAAGTTTAATATGTACGGCGGCAGCATTACCGGAAACAGCGCTACCAACAGCTACGGCGGCGGCGTGTACAACAGCGGTTTCGGCACGTTTAATCTATATGGCGGTACCATTTCCGGCAATACCTCTTACAGCTACGGCGGAGGGGTGTATAACGGCCGCACATTTAATATGTACGGTGGTACCATTTCCAATAATTCCGCCCGGTTTGGCGGCGGCGGTATAAATAATAGCCGTACCTTTACCATGACCGGCGGCAGCATTACCGGAAATAGAGCTGCAGGTGCCTCCTCCTATGGCGGCGGTATTTATAATAGCTCGAACGGCACAATCAATATGTACGGCACGCCAACGGTAACCGGCAACAATAAAGGCGGCCAAAAAACCAAGGACGGCAGCATTACCGGCGGCAAGGCCGAAAATATTTACCTGCCCGTCGGCAAGGCCATTACGGTTGGTACGGCCGGCATGGAAAACGGTGCCAGTGTTGGTGTTTCGGGCACGCTTGGCAACACGGTTGTAACCGGCACAACCAGCACCACCGGCTTTTTCAGCGATGAGACCGACTGTTTACTAAAACCGGACGACAACGGCGGCTTAAAGCTTGTTCGCGACGCTGCTATTCTTGGCAAATTGCTTGTTCAGAAAAACGGCGACGAAATGGCCGACGGCAAAAAGACCTATGACGCAAACGCCGTTGTGTTTGCAAACGCGGGTTTAAAAATTGGCGGCGCTGTTGTTGACGACGCAGCCTACACCTACACCTGGCAGGAAAAGCTGGAAAACGGAACCTACAACACCCTAACCGGCCTTGCCGGCTTTACCGGCCCTGCCAACGCGGGCGACTATAAACTAACCGTAACGGCAACAAAAAATAACGAGGAGATGGCCAGCGTAACCTGGAGCTTTACCATTGAAAAGGCAAAGTTGACCGTTACCTTAGAGGTAAAAGACAAGGTGTACGACGGCACCGCCAACGCGGCCGTAAAAATAAAAGATGTGGTTGGCAAGGTTGAAAATGATAAGATTACGCTTAATTTGCAAAACGAAAAATTTGCAAGCGCCAATGTTGGTACCAATATTGCCGTTACCGCAAATTTAAGCATTACGGGCGAGTCGGCAAAGAACTACACAGCGCCCCAAACGCTGCAGGGCAAGGCGAGCATTACCCCCAAGGCATTAACGGTGAAGGCCGCCGCGCAGAATAAGATCTACGACGGCACTGCCAACGCAACCGTAAAGGCTGAGCTGGACCCAAGCGGCGTGGTTGAAAACGACGAGGTTGTGCTGGTTACAAGCGGTGTAACGGCGCTCTTTAACAATAAGAATGTTGGTGCCAATAAACCCGTTACCCTTACCGGCAGCTATGCGCTTTCGGGTAGTGCCGCCGGGAACTATACGCTAATTCAACCGGCCGGCTTAACGGCAAAGGTAGAGAAAAAAGAGCTGACGATTGAAAGCCTTGCGGTTGCCGACAAATTTTATGACGGCACCAACAAGGCAACCCTTAGCGGCACCCCAACGCTTTGCGGCGCAGCAAATGGCGACGAGGTGGCCCTTGCAAACGGCACGCCAAGCTTTACCGGCGCGGCAACGGGCAAGAATATTGCCGTAAGCTTTACCAAGTTTTTGCTTAGCGGCGCCGATAGCGGCAACTACATCTTAATTCAGCCTAACGGCATTACGGCAAGTATTAACCCTTATATTTCTAATAAAAGCGAATACAAAGTAAACGCGAATAATTGGCTGAACACCAACTTTACCGTTACGGCAGAAAATGGCTGGCTGCTTTCCTACACCAATACGGCCGAGGGCGAGTGGGTTAATGCTTTAACCGCGTCGCAGGAAAATAATAACGGCACGCTGCGCTTTTATGTAAGAAATAAGCAAAACGGTATTATTTCTGAGGAAATTACCGAAACCTACAAGATTGATAAAACCGCGCCTATCGGCGAAATTCGAATTGACGAACTTAATTGGTGGCAAAGGTTTGTAAACACTATTAGCTTTAACCTGTTTTACAGTAAGGAACAAGAGGTAACGGTTACCGCAAGCGACAACGGCAGCGGTGTGAAAACAATAGAGTACCTTTTAACTGCCAGCGATTTGAGCAAGGAGCAGCTTGCAGGTAAGACCTTTACCGAGTATAAAACCCCCGTTGGCCTTGAGCCGGACGAAAAACTGATTGTTTATGTAAAGCTTACCGATAACGCAGGCAATGTAGACTATTTGCGTTCGGACGGTATTGTGCTGGACGCAACTGCCCCGGTGATAAACGGTGCAGAAAGCGGCAGGACCTACTGTGCCGCCGTTACGCTGACCGTTACCGACAATTACCTTGCTGCCGTGACGGTAAACGGCAAGAAAGCAGCCTTAACAAACGGCAAGCTGATTCTTGAGCCGGCAGCGGGCGAACAGACCGTAGTTGCAACCGATGAGGCCGGCAACAGCACCACGCTTGCCGTAATGGTTCAAAACGGCCACACTTGGGGCGATTGGACCCAGAACAACAATAATAACACCCACACCCGCACCTGTTTATTTAACGCAGCGCATACCGAAACAGCGAGCTGCTACGGCGGCACCGCCACTTGCCAGAAAAAAGCAGTTTGTAAGGACTGCCACCAGCCCTACGGCAGCTACGGTGCGCATGATTGGGATACCACCGTTTGGGGCTATGTAGGCGCTGACGGGCACGCCCACACCTGCAAAACGGCAGGCTGCACCAGCAAGGCAGATTTTGCAGCGCACACCCCGGGTGCCACCGCAACCGAAACAACCGCCCAAACCTGCACCGAATGTGGGTTTGAAATTGCCCCGGCGCTGGGTCACCTTTGCGCCCTGCACCTAACCCCGGTGGCAGAAAAAGCCGCCACCTGCACCGCGGCGGGCAACACGGCGTATTACAAATGCGCTTGCGGCAAACTTTACCAAGACGCTACTGCCAGCGCCCAAATTACAAACCCCGAAAGTGTTATTAAAAATGCGCTGGGGCACGATTGGGCAGCCGCTACCTGCACCGCGCCTAAAACCTGTAAGCGCACGGGCTGCGGCGCTACCGAGGGTACCGCCCTTGGACACAGCTATTCCAATGGTTGGAGCAGTGATGAAACCGGCCACTGGCACGCCTGCCAAAACGCCGGCTGCACCAGCAAGGCAGATTTTGCAGCGCACACCCCGGGCGCCGCCGCAACCGAAACAACCGCCCAAACCTGCACCGAATGTGGGTTTGTAATTGCTCCGGCGCTGGGTCACCTTTGCGCCAACCACCTAACCGCGGTTGCAAAAAAGGCGGCAACCGGCACCGCAGCGGGGAACACGGCGTATTACAAATGCGCTTGCGGCAAGCTTTACGCCGACGCCACCGCCAGCGCCCAAATTACAAAAGAGCAAACCGTAATTGCGGCCCACAACCACCATTACGAGTGGAAAATTGAGAAAGAAGCAACCGCTGCCGAAAAGGGCCTTAAACATCAGGAGTGCACAATATGCCATGAAACAAAAGCGGCGGTTGAAATTCCGGTTACCGGCAAAGGCAGCCCTAAAACCGGCGACAGCAGCAGGGTAGGCCTTTGGATCGCGCTGTTGTTTGTATCCGGCGCGGGCGTTGCAGGCGGGGCGGTTTGTTCTAAGAAAAAGCAAAAAACCAAATAACCGGTTTTAACTTTAAAAAGTAAGTTTGCGGGGGGTGGCAGTTTTTTGCTGCCGCCTTCCGGCAGCTGTTTTTGGGCTTTCGTGCGGTAAAACGAAAGCCCCTTTCTTTAACCTTGGCGCACGCAGCCGAACCCGCCTAAAAGAGCAAAATAACGGCTCTTTTTTGTTTGTCGCTTTGGTAAGGTGTCGGCCTTACGGCATTCTTTTGCGCAAATAACTGCTTGCCGTTTTGTGCCTTTTAGGTCGCAGAATTTTAAAGGCAAAACAAGCCTTACCGTTTTAAAAAGTGACTTTAGAGAACAGGAGCTTTGCATGAATAATAAAGAAAAAGAAAACCGGGAGTATGAGGAATTTTTAAAATTTTACGAGGAGCAATATGGCGCAAAACACAAAGCGCCTAAGGCCGCCCCTGCCGCAAGCCAATTGCCGCAAACCAACCTAAACCAGCCGCAGGAAAAAATGAACCGGCCGCTGGAAAGGCCAAGCCAGCCGCAGCAACAAACCGCTAACCGTACCAACTTTAAAAAAAGCAAAATAAGCGAGCGCTGCCCGGCCGGCAGCCGCCGCCAAAGCGGAACAACGCGCGCAGCCGCGCCAACAAACGCTGCGCAGCCTTTACAAAAGCCGGGGGTTGCCCCTAAAAATTTGCCCCAACAGCTGCCCCGTAACCGCGCTGCCAAAAAGCGCCGGCAGCGGCAAGCTGGGCTGTTACTGGGCTTAGCGCTGGCCGCGGTGCTGCTGGTTGGCGCTTTGGTTGCCCTTTTTGCCCCCAGTAAAACCGATGTATTAAAAGGCACCTGGAATTTAGACGGCGTTACGGTGTACCAATTTAACGGAAAAGGCACCGGCTCGCTGAACCTGCCGGAAAGCAGCTACGCTTTTACTTACAAAATTAAGGACAATACGCTTGCCATAGCTTTTAAAGACGAAACCGCGCAGGATAAAACCTACACCTTTACGGCCGAAAAAAACAAGCTTACGCTAACGGGCAGCGCGGCCGAAGGCGCCAAAGCCTTTGTGCTTACCAAACAGGGCGAATAACCAACCGCTGCTGCCCGGTTTTTGGTTTAGCCGGCCGGCCCGGGTTGGTTAGGGCCAAGCGGTGTGCTGTTATAAGCCGGTTTTATAGGCCAGGCTAAAAACACAAAAAAATTAGCCGTAGGGCAAAAAGGCGCTGCGGCAAAACGGGCAGGGGCGCTGCATTGCAAATTGGGCGCAAAAAAATCGCAAAAAGGCCTTGTATTTGGCATAAATGTTTGGTATAATGGCTGTACTGTAATATTGGCAAACCTGCCGAAAGGCTGGGACGCAAAGTTTAGTGTCTAACCGGAGCTTCCGTATGATCGACTGACCGCACTTGTTTTAGTGCGGTCAGTTTTTTTGTGGGGTGATTTTTTGAACCGCGTTTTAAGGGAGGAAAAAAAGTTTTTAATTACCGTGCAGGAGTTTCTTGCCCTTTCGCACCGCGTTGGCGCCGTTATGCTGCCCGACCCGCACAACGGCACGCACGGCTACACCATTCGCTCGCTTTATTTTGACACGGTTTACGACCGCGATTATTTTGAAAAGCAGGCGGGTATTGAATTGCGCCGAAAGGTTCGCCTGCGCTGCTACGACCCTAAGGCCGATTACGCCATGCTGGAAATAAAACAAAAGCAGGGGGCCAACCAATTAAAGCGCTCGCTAAAGCTTAAACGGGCCGACGCCATTTTGCTAACCCAAGGGGACTACACCCCCCTGCTGCAATACGCCGAGCCCTTTGCGGCCGAATGCTACGCTTTTATGACGGCGAACTGCTACCTGCCCAAAACTATTGTGGAATACAATCGCAAGGCCTTTATTGCCAAGGAGAACAAAATAAGGGTAACCTTTGATAACCAAATTGTTTCTACCGAAAGCTGCTTTGACCTATTTAGCGAAAATTTAAATATGAACCCGGTGCTGGACCCGTACAGCGTGGTGCTGGAGGTTAAATTTAACGGCTTTTTGCTGGAATACATAAAGCAACTGCTAAACCCGGTAGACCGCAGCGAGCTTTCGGTAAGCAAGTATGTGCTGGCGCGCCAAAACGGCTACCAAACCAGAAGTTAGGAGTATTGACTATGAAAGAAAAAATTTACAGCCTTTTTACCAACCCCAGCGATATGACCTGGCAGCAAATTTTAATGAATATAGCGGCTGCTGCGGTTTTGGGTATATTTATTTTTATTTCGTATCAGCTTTCGCACCGGGGCACCATTTACAGCAAAAAATTTAACGCCTCATTGGTTATTTTAACGGTGCTTACCGGCACGGTTATGACGGTAATTGGCAACAACATTGCTTTGTCGCTTGGTATGGTGGGTGCGCTTTCTATTGTGCGCTTTCGTACCGCGATTAAAGATTCGCGCGATACGGTGTACATTTTTTGGGCCATTATTGCCGGCATTTGCTGCGGCGTTGGGGACTATTTAGTTGCCAGCATTGGCAGTGCGGTTACCTTTGCGGTTATTTTAATTTTGGGCTGCATTAAAAGCGATAACCGTATTCTTTTAATTGTGCGGGCCGACCGCTCTAAACAGCCGATGATAAAATCGTTGGTTTATAAGCTGTTTTCGGGCAAGGCCATTTTGCGGGTAGAAAACACAACGCCCGAAACGGTAGAGCTTATTTACGAGCTGACCCAGCGGCTGGTTAAAAAAGCCGAAAAGGCCGAAACCGATATTGCCGACAGCATTTACCGGCTGGAGAATATTGAGTATGTAAACTTAGTAATGCAAAACGATGAGGTTTCAAATTAAATGAAAAAAATTGTTGCTGTGGCTGTGGTTTTGGCTCTGGCCCTGTGTGGTTGTAAAAGCGCCGCCCCCGCTGCGCCCCAAAAGGCCGTAGCCGCCGCGGGGAAAAAAATTACCCTTACCTGGCAACCCGTGCAAACGCCGGAGTTTTTTCGCATTTACCGGTGTGAGGGCGACACCGAAAGCTACCGCTTTATAGACGACACCACCGACCAAACCTACACCGATGAAACCGCCGCCCCCGGCAAAGCGTACCGCTACAAAATAACGGCTGTAAGCGGCAACAGCGAATCGGCCGGGGCTAAGACCAACGAGGTTGCTTTGGCGGTTTCGGGCGGGCAAAACGGGGTAGAGCTTAAAGCGCCGACCATTAACGCGGTTACAAAAATGGACCGCTACACCACCGTGGTGCAGTTTTCGGCCGGCGGGGCCAACTGCGTGTACCAAATTTTTCGCTCGGCCAGCGTAAACGGCGCCTACACCCAAATTGGCACCACCACCGAGCCCGTTTGGTACGATGAAACCGCAAACGGCCAGCCGTTTTATTACAAGGTTTTAGCGCAGCAAGGGCAGCAAAAAACCGCCTTTTCGGCCCCCTGCCCCACCGGCAAAAACGCCAAAACGGTTTTTCGCGTGCCGGTAATGATGTACCACGAGTTTGTAACAAAAAGCGATTTAAACGCCGGCGTAGCGTTTGATGAATACGCCATTTGGCAAACCGAGTTTGAGCAAGACCTTATTTGGCTAAAGCAAAACGGCTACACCACCATTACCTGCCGCCAGCTGGCCGAGTATATGGAGGGCAAAAACCAAAACCTGCCCGCAAAGCCTATTTTGCTTACGGCCGACGACGGCAAGTACGGCGTGTACAAAAACGCCTACCCGCTGCTTAAAAAGTATGGCGCCACCCTTTCATTGGCTTTAATTGGCTACGAAATTGATAGCGCTACCAATAACCCCGAATCCAGGGGAAAAAGCGCCGCGCCCTACTGCACCTGGGGCGAAATTGCCGAAATGGCCAACACCGGCACGGTGGAAATGATCAGTCACACGCAAAATTTACACGTTTTTTCGCAGTCCGGCCGCGCGGGCGCCAACTGCGCCGAGGGCGAAAAGTACGAAAGCTTTTTGCCGGTGGCTCAGGCCGATTTTTCCGTTTTTAACCAAAATTTAAAAAAGCATTCGGTACAGCCGGCCGTGGCAATGTCCTACCCCTACTCCAAGCGTTCCGAAACGGCCGATAAAGCCTGGCTTGCAAGCGGCTACAAGCTGCTTTTAGGCGGCGATGACAGCAAAGAGCGCAAAACCCAGGCCAACTACTTTGTGCTGGGCGCAGGGGTCAATACAAAATCGGCGGTGCTGCGGCGGCTGCCGCGCATGGTAAATGTGCCGGTTAAAAATTACTTAAACGCCGCCGCAACGCATGACGAGGGCTGAAAACCGGGCGGCTGAAAATATAAACGGCTGAGATTAGAGCGGTTAAAAACATAAAGTTTAGAATAAAAGCTGAAAACGGAACAGCTGAAAGTGTCGGAACCGAAAATACATTTGCTGAAACCAAGCGGCCAAACGGCCGAAAGGAATATACCCCAAGCAAGCCTGCCAAAAGGGTAAGCACAGAAAATGGGGTAACCGAAAACGCATTAAATAAAAGCACATTAGCAAAAACAAAACGCCGAAATTAGTGCGGCCGGGAATACACAAAATAAAATGCCTACGGTATAACCTAAGGGCAAAACCCGGTAAGCACTAAAAATACAAAAACGGCTGCACAGTAGGAGGTGCCAATGAATGAAATATAAAGCAGCGGGCGTGGTAGCCTTAGCGATTCTTTTGCTGTTTGGCAGCATTAACTGGCAGGTTGTTTTTGGGGTAGATACGCACCAGCGCTACCACCAGCATTTACAGGCGCCGCAAAAGGCCGCCTGCCAAACAGCGCACACCGGCGGCGAGCTTTGCACCCATTTGCCAATTATTAGCATAAACACCGGCGGCAGTACCATTCCCGGCGCAACGGTTAAAGACGCTGCCGGAAAAACCGTTGGCTACACCAAGGCCGCCAACGGGGCCGACCGCATTACGGCACAAATCAGCGTTTTTGACAGCGAAAAGCAATACAACCACCCAACCAGCAAGCCCGATTTTGAAAGCGCCGTTGAAATTCATGTTCGGGGCAATTCCTCCCGCAGCTTTAGCAAGGCAGGGTACGCGGTAAAGCTAATAAACAAAAACGGCACAAGCAACCCCTACGCGCTGCTGGGCATGGACGCGCACGAGGACTGGGCGCTGCACGGCCCGTTTATTGATAAAACCCTAATGCGCAATTATATGTGGTACAACATTGCGGGCGAAATTATGGATTACGCGCCCAATGTGCGCTTTTGCGAGGTGCTGCTGAACGGCGAGTACCGCGGGGTTTATGTGCTGATTGAAACCATTACCGCGGGCAAAAACGGGGCGCGGCTGAACCTTTCGGTAGATGAAAAAAACAACAACTATTCCGGCTACGCCCTGCGGTTAGACCGGGGTCGCAGCAACGAACAAAAAAACATTGAAACCTTTACCAAATACGCGCTGCGCCGAAAGCATATTATTGATATTGTTTACCCCGGTACTCGGCATTTAACGCCGCAGCTGACCGAATCAATTCGGCAGGATTTTTCGGCGTTTGAAAAAATGCTGTATTCCTACGATTTTGACAACCCCGGCGTAGGGTATGAGTCTTACATAGATGTAGACTCTTTTGTAGATTACTTTTTAATAAACGAGCTGACCTGTAATTACGACGCCGGCTGGCTTTCCACCTACATTTACAAAGATATGACCGGCAAGTTTCGTATGTGCATTTGGGATTTTAACTCCGCTTGCGACAACTATCAGCAATCCCAAATAGAGTCCAGCCGTATTGAAATGCAAAACTGCCTTTGGTTTATTATGTTAATGAAGGACGAAGCTTTTACCGAAAAAATTGTAAACCGGTATTACGAGCTGCGCAAAACCTATTTTAATGTTGATTATTTAAATAACTACATTGATTCGTGCATTAAGTATTTAGGCCCCGCTATTGACCGCAATTTTAGCGTTTGGGGCTACACCTTTCAGCAGGAATATGATGTGTTAAAGCCTACCGGGCGCAACGCCCGCTCTTACAAGCAGGCGGTAGAGCAAATGAAAAGCTTTTTGGCAACCCGCACGCAGTGGTTAGATGAAAACATTGAAAGCGTAAAACAATATTCTAAAGACTCTAAAATTAAAAAGTTTTTAGAAAACGCAAATTAAAAGGGGAAAAGGCATGAAAAAATTCATTACAGTGGTGTGCATTTTCCTTGCCGTTTACTTGGTGCTGGATACGGCTTACTATAAGGGTGGGCTGTATGTAGATCTTTCGCCCAACAAGCCGGTTACCACCTTTGTAAAGGCAGACGATAAAACCATTTACTTAAACCAAGGCAACGGCTACAAGGCTTTTGAGGTTAAGGGGGTAAACTTGGGCTCCGGCGTGCCGGGCGAATGGTCTACCGATTTTGCCGTTAGCAAGGAAACCTACCTGCGCTGGTTTGGGCAAATGCAGGAGATGGGCGCCAACACCCTGCGCATTTACACCGTTCAGAACGACACTTTTTATAACGCGTTTTACGAGTACAACAAAAACAACCCCAACCCTTTGTGGCTTATTCACGGCGTTTGGGTAAACGACTATGTGCAAAATTCCTCCCGCGATGCCTACCATAAGGATTTTTACAACACCTTTTTAAACAACTGCAAAACAATGGTAGATGTTATTCACGGCAACAAAAAAATAAGCCTTGGGCGCATAGCCTCGGCCGGGCACGGTTCGTATTTAAAAAATATTTCGCCCTGGGTTATAGGGTACATTCTTGGCGTAGAGTGGGAGGATGTAACCGTAGTTTACACCGACGAAAAATACAGCGCCGACAGCCAAAAAAACGCCTACCGCGGCAAGTATATGTACACCAATACCAACGCCACCCCGTTTGAAACCATGCTGACCATGGTGGGGGATCAGGTAATAGATTACGAAACCAAGCGGTACAAGCAGCAGCGGTTGGTTGCCTTTTCTAACTGGCCAACCACCGACCCGTTTGAGTACCCCGAAAATGTGCGCGATTATTTTATGAAGTGCGCGGTTGTAGATACCGAGCACATTAAAACCACCGAAAGTTTTCTTTCCGGGCAGTTTGCCTCCTACCATGTTTACCCCTACTACCCCGATTATTTAAGCTATGTAAAGGATTGGCAGATGTTTGGTATTTCGGACCTTTCGGAATTTATTACAAAGGACGGCGCGCTGAATACCTATAAGGCGTATTTGTCGCTTTTAACCAAGCACCACACCATGCCGGTGGTTATTTCGGAGTTTGGGGTTTCTACCGGCCGGGGCATGGCCCAGCGGGATCAAAACACCGGCCGCAACCAGGGCAACACCTCTGAAAAAGATCAAGGCGCCGCGCTGGTAGAATGTTTTGAGGATATTCGAGCCACCCACTGCGCCGGCGGCTGCGTTTTTACCTGGCAGGACGAGTGGTTTAAACGCACCTGGAACACCATGTACGCGGTAAATTTAAAACGAACGCCCTATTGGTCAGATTACCAAACCAACGAGCAGTATTTTGGCCTGCTTTCATTCGACCCGGGTAAAGAGCAATCGGTTTGCTATGTAGACGGCGACATTTCGGAGTGGACCGCGCAGGATGTGGTGTACAGTGCCGAAAACGAAGCCCTTAGCCTAAAGTACGACGAAAAATTTATTTACTTTTTAATTTACAAAAGGGGCTTGAATTTTGAAAAAAATACCCTGTATTTGCCCATTGATACCACCCCCAAAACGGGCAGCAGCTTTTGCCAAAACTACAATTTAAAATTTAACCGCAGCGTAGACTTTGTAGTAACCCTAAACGGCAAAAACAACAGCCGGGTGCAGGTGCAGGAGCGGTACGAATCGCTGCGCTCCACCTACGCGGTGAATGTGTATAATTTTAATACTTATATTAAAGGAAATATTCCGGCAAAAACCTCTCCAAAATTTGTGAATATTGATATGATTTTGCAAACGGCTACGCCGCTGCTGTATAACAACCTAAACGCCACCGCCGAGGTTTTTGAAACGGGAAAGCTAACCTACGGCAATGCCAACCCCAAAAGTGCAGAATTTAACTCTCTTGCCGATTTTATGCACGCGGGGGATTACATTGAGCTAAAACTGCCATGGCAGCTTTTAAATTTTGCCGACCCGTCACGCATGCAAATTCACGACGATTACTACAGTGGCAACTACGGTGTAGATTTTATTAAAATTAACAAAATGTATGTGGGGCTGGTTTCGGGCAGCGGCAACAATAGCGCCAACTTAAACCGGCGGTACAGCTTAGCGCCGGTTAGCCTAAAGGGCTGGAACAACAAGGTTACCGCCCACGAGCGGCTAAAAAGCTCTTACTACATTTTGCAAAGCTACTGGACTAAGGAGGCAACCCCATGAAAGTAGAGCTGATGCTTTACATTTACCTTTTTGTTTGCGCCGCTATGATTGTTTTTAACATTGTAACCGCCCTTTTGTTTCGGGCCGGCGAGCAAAAAACCGAAAAGGTTAGCAAAAGCCTGCGGTTTCGGGTGCTTTCCCAGCTAAAGCAAATAGAAAATAACGCCACGGTTGCCGAAAAGCACAAGCTTTATTTAAGCCGAAAGCTGCGAAAGGTTGGCAACATGGCGGCCTTTGACCAAATGTTACAGGCGGAATACCTTACCCACCCTAAAGAGATTCGGCGTTATTTGCGGGAGCTGGATCAGGTGTTCCTTTCGCTTATGGCTTATTACACCCGGCAAAACCGTATGGAGGCGGCCTATTTCCCCTACATTATTAAAAAATACCGGGTAATTGCCTACCGGGTGTTTCCAAGCCTGGAGGGCGCCCTGCTGAATATGCTGAACGAACCCAGCATTTACTGCCGCGAAAACGCCATGCAGGCGCTTTACACCACCGGCGACGCCGACTGCATTTTAAAGGCCGTTGAAATAATAGACCAAAGCGATTTGTTTTTTCACAGCAAGCTGCTTTGCGACGGGCTTTTAAACTTTGCCGGCAGCCCGCAAGCGCTGGGGCAAAAAATTACGGCGCAGTTTTTTAGCTTTTCTGCCGAAATGCAGGTAACCCTGTTGGATTATTTGCGCTTTTCGGGCGGCGAGTACCGGGAGTTTGCCTTAACCCTTTTGCAAAATAACGGGCTGAATGACGAAATTCGCTACGCCGCCATACGCTACTTTGGAAAGTACCAATTTTGGGCGGCTTACAGCACCCTTTGCGGCCTGGCCGCCGAGAGTGCCGAGCAAAAGTGGCAGTACGCCGCCATTGCCTCTACGGCGCTTAGCACCTACCCGGGGCAGGATACTTTGCAAATTTTAAAGCAAAATTTGTACAGCCGCAACTGGTACATTCGGCTGAATTCGGCCGTTAGCTTAAAAAAATTGGGCTGCACTTACTTGCAGCTAACCGATATTATAGACGGAAACGACCGCTACGCCGCCGAAATTATTCGGTACTGCCTGCAGCGGGAAGACGCACAAAAAAAGGGGGTGGCCCATGCGTGATACAGGCAATTGACATTTTTTTAAAGGCCGTTGGCGTATTTTTTATTGTTTACATGATCGGGTATTCCACCTTTTTGTTTTTTTCGGTTATTATCGGCTCCTCCGAGCTGTATAAGGCCCACCGCCGCCGACGCCTTAAAAATTATTTTCCGAACGATTATTTTGTGCCAATTACCATTGTGGTGCCGGCGTATAACGAGGAGGTTACCGTGGTAGAAACCGTAAGGTCTTTATTAGCGCTGGATTACCGCTCCTACGAAATTATTGTGGTAGACGACGGCTCGCGCGATGAAACGGCCAAGCGGGTGATCGACGCGTTTTCGATGCACTGTGTTTCCCGCCCAATACGGCGGCAAATTGCCTGCCAGCCCGAGGAATTTGTTTTTGAAACCCGCGATACCCGCGTGCCCCTAACCGTTATTCGCAAAAAAAACGGTGGCAAGGCCGACGCGCTGAACATGGGCATTAACGCCGCCAATTACCCCTATTTTATTTGCATGGACGCCGATTCGGTTTTGCAGTACGATTCGCTGAAAAACATCTCCCAGCCTATTTTAGAAAAACCCAATGTGGTGGCGGTGGGCGGGCTGATTCGCCTTTCGAACGATGTAGAGCTGGAAAACTGCCGCGTTAAAAAGTACCGGCTGCCTAAAAATATTATTGCCTGCATGCAGGTGCTGGAGTACGACCGCTCTTTTTTGGCGGCGCGCATTATGTTCGATAAATTTAACGGCTCGCTTATTATTTCCGGCGCGTTTGGCCTGTTTAAAAAGGATGTTGTGATAGCGGCCGGTGGCTACAATAACAAAACCATGGGCGAGGATATGGAGCTGGTGGTAAAGCTGCACGAATATTGCACCGTAAATAACATGAAGTACAGCATTTGCTACGCCACCGACGCCATTTGCTGGACGCAAGCGCCCGAAAATTTAAGGGACTTAAAAAAGCAGCGCAAACGCTGGCATTTGGGGCTGTTTCAAACCATGCTAAAGCACCGAAAAATGCTTTTTAACCCCAAGTTTGGCGCGGTGGGGTACATCTCGTACTTTTATTTTTTAATTTACGAGCTGCTTTCCCCGTTTATTGAAATTTTTGGCGTTTTTACCATGCTGCTGGCCTATGTAATGGATCTGATTAATGTTCCGTTTATGGTGCTGTTCTTTTTCATTTACGCGGTGTTTGGCAGTGTACTTTCCCTAACTGCGTTTTTTTCAAGAATGTACACCTCCGATTTAAAGGTAACGGTTAAGGACGCCGCCAAAGCCTGCTTTTTGTGCCTGTTTGAAATTACCTGCCTAAGGTTTGTGTTGGCGTGGGTGCGGGCAACGGCTTTTTTTGGCTACCGCAAAAAAAAGCTGCAATGGGGCCGAATTGAGCGCAAAAAAATTAATTTTAAATAAAAATTTTTAAAGCAATGAAAGGGGAACCGACTGTGGAACTAAAGGATTTAAGAACCGGCCTGTTTGGGTTTAATAAAAATGATGTTTGCGAGTACCTTTCGCAGCTCAATAACATTTACGAGCAAAAGCAGCAGCAAAAAAATGCAGAACAGCGCAAAATGCTGACCGAGCTGAGCGAAAAAAACGAGGAGCTTGGCAACACCGCCGCCCGTTTAAGCCAGGAAAACACCGAGCTGCAGCGGACGAACGACGCCCTGCAAAAGGATTTTAGCAGCCTGCAAAAAAAATTAAACGCCCTGCAAACCGCGGCAGAGGAATTAAACCGCCAAAACGGCGAAATGCAGCAGGCGGCCGTTTTAGCGCTGGAGGAGGCCGGGGAGCGGTTGAATTTGGCCAAGGCGCAAATTTTAAAGCTGCAAGCTAAGCAGGAGCCGGGCCATGAGGCGTAAATTTCTCCGTGGCGCAGGAGCGGCCCTTTGCCTGTTGGCCGCGGCGGTTTTTTGCTGCCTGCCGGCCGGTGCCGCGGTGTACACCGCCCCCGGTGATGTTGGCAACGAAAACACTGTGTATGTGGCCGGGGAGCCCAACAGCTTTCCGTTAGAATATTATAACAGCGAAACCAAAAGCTTTTGCGGTGCTATTCCGGATATGCTAAAAGCCGTTTCAAATAAAACGGGTATTTCCTTTACCTACATTGCGGCCTCTACCCAAAACCGGCAGCAAGAGCTTTCGCAAAATAGCCAGGTAGAGCTGGTAACGGCGCTTTTGGCCAACCAAAAGGATTGCGCGGTAACTGAACAAATTCCGGTTTTAACCGTTACCCTAAACGGGCACAGCGAAACCTACTGCGTGGGGGTTACAAAAATGGCCTCGCCCGAGCTGGTGCAGCAGTTAAAAACCGCCTTTTCTGCTTTTTCCGAGCAGGAAAAACTGGGCTTTTTGTTGGCAAACGCGCAGCAAAACCCTGCCGTTCGCACCCAAAGCCGCACCCTAAAAATTGTTTTAATTGCCGCAGCCGCCCTGCTTTTGGCAGGCGGGCTGGTTACCGTAATAGCGGTAAAAAAGAAAAGGCGCAACGCCCCTTCGGCACTAATAGATGAAAAAACCGGCGTTGGCAACGCCCAATATTACACCTACGCGTTTGAGCAGCTGCTTTCCCGCCAATCTAAAAATTTGTACGCCGTGCTGTACTTGGCGGCAAACGCCGAGGAAATTGCCGCCAAACACGGCGAAAAAGCGGTTTTAGAGGTTGAGAGGCTCGCCGCAGCGCATTTAAACGCTGCCGTTGCCTCGGCCGAATATTTGGCGCGGGTGAGCCTGGGCATTTTTGTGCTGCTGGTGCAAGCGCCTACCCAAAAGGAATGTTTAAACCGAACGCAGGCGGTGGTTTCCAGCGTAAATCGCTATGTGCAGGAGTTTTATCCCAACCTTTCAAACGCCTTTACGGCCGGTGTTTCCCGCTTGTGCGAACACCCCGATTGTAACGCCGAAACTGCGTTTTATAACGCCAAACAGGGCTACCTGGCGGCATTAAGGGGCGGCACTTCCGCCGAGCTTACCAACGAAAGCAATTTAGCGCAAAGCAAAAAGCAGGAAAAGCTGCGCCAAGCAGTTTTAAATGCGGTAGAAAACGGGGAATTTAGGGTGTATCTGCAGCTAATTACCGAAAGCCAAAGCAAAAAAATTTGCGGGGCTGAAGTTCTTTCGCGCTGGCAAAACCGCGAATACGGCTTGCTGCGCCCGCACGAGTACATTGAAATTTTAAAGCAAACCGGGCAAATTGCAGTGCACGATTACAAAATGTTTGCCGCCGCCTGCGAGCTGCTGCAAGGCTGGAACAAAGCCCCTTACAGCCATCTTTTTTTAAGCTGTAATTTTACCAGGGATTCGCTTAGCCGGCAAAACTTTTTTAAGGAAATTGAAAAAATTGCCTCGGCCTATTCTTTTAACCGCGCGCGCCTGATTATAGAAATTACCGAGGATTCCATTGCCGAAAATTTAACAACCATTTCGCAAAATATTAAGCAGTGCCGTAAGGCGGGCTTTAAAATTGCAATTGACGATATGGGCACCGGGTTTTCCTCCTTTGCCGATTTGTACAATAATGAAATCGACTTGGTTAAAATGGGCGGTGAGTTTGTTGCCGCCTGCGCCTTACCGCGGCAGCGCACAGTGCTTTCAGATATGGTTGCGCTGGTGCACCATTCCGGGGCCAAAATTTTGTGCGAAGGGGTGGAAAATTTAGGCCAGGCCGAGTTTTTAAACCAAATTCATTGCGATATGCTGCAAGGGTTTTATTTTTCTAAAATTCTGCCAAAGGCCGAGTGCCAGCGGTTTTTAAAGGCCGAAGCTATTTTTAACGAGCCGGTGTTTAAAAATTAATTTTTGCATAAAACAGAGCGACCTTTTGAACTTTTACAAGCTTAAAAGGTCGCTCACTGTTATTTTTAAGGTTTCAGAAAGAGCTTTTAATTCAATGTCCGTAACAAATCTTTTGCCGCACTCAATGCGCTGAATGGCGTTTTTATCAACATCCAAACCAATAAGCTGCAGGCGGTCGGCTAATTCCCGTTGTGAAATGCCTAATTCTTTTCGCTTTTTTGCTATTTTAACACCGCACAGGTTGTTTTTTCTGTCTTTCGCTTTATTAATGAACATTTTTCCTCCATAAATGACATTCAGTGAATGTCAAAAAGGAGGAAAAGTGCATGGAAAACATGGAAAAAACAAAATTCTGTAAGCATTGTGGGGCAAAAATTCCGTTTGATGCAATTGTGTGTACGGCTTGCGGGTGTCAGGTGGAGGAGTTAAAATCCAGTCAGCAGGAGTCGCCGCAAATTGTAATTAACAACGCCAACAGCAATGTAAACGCCAATACGAATACCAATACCAACGCCGGTGCGGGGCACCGTATGTGCAATAAATGGGTAGCGCTTTGCTTGTGCATTTTTTTAGGTGTTTTTGGCGGGCACAAATTTTACGAGGGCAAAGCCGGCATGGGAGTTTTGTATCTTTGCACCGGTGGGTTGTGCGGCATAGGCGTTATTTGTGACGCAATTTTTATTTTAATGAAGCCCAATCCGTACGCCGTTTAAATTTTTTAAATTTAGGGGTTGACAAATAAGGGCACTGTGTGTATAATGGTAAAAAAGAAAAACCAGTGAGTAAGAAAAGTAAGTTTAAGCGGGCTACCTTAGAGAGCTGCGGTTGGTGCAATGCAGCGTGGCAGTTTTTACCGAATGGTCTTACGAGGGCAAACCGAAAGGCTGCGGCTTAGTAGGGGCGACGGCGTCCTACCGTTATATGGGAGCATATATGTTTGTATATGCACTGAGTGCGTTTGTTTTTACAAGCGAATTTGGGTGGTACCGCAGGTATAGCTTTTTACAGCTCCTGTCCCATGAATTTGGGGCAGGGGCTTTTTGTATTTAAAAAAAGCCCGGCAAATTAAACTTTGGCCGCAGCACAAAAAAGAAAGGAGCAGTTTTAAATGGGTTTAACGCGATGGCAAAGCCAAAATACAACCTTTACAAAAACAATTACCCTTATTACCAAAACTAAATTTAAAAATTTAAATTCTTTAAAACGGAGTGTTTTATGATGAAAAAATTAATTGCTGTTCTTTTAAGTGTTGTTACCCTGTTTGCCCTTACGGCCTGCTCCGGCGGCGCCGGCGAGAAAAAAACAATTGGCATTATTCAGTTTGGCTCGCACGCATCGCTGAACAATTGCTACGACGGCGTTATGGCCGGACTAAAAGAGGCCGGCATTAACACCGACGATTATAATGTAGAATATGTAAACAGCAACTTTGACGCCGGCGTTTCGCAAACACAGGCCAACAACCTGGTAAACAAAAAGGCTGCCGTTATTGTGGCCATTGCAACCCCCTCGGCCGTAGCTGCCGCCAACGCCGCCGCCGATAAAGATATTCCCGTTGTTTACTGCGCCATTACCGACGCTACCACCATGCAAAACTACCAAAATGTTACCGGCTCCTCCGATATTCCAAACTTTGAAAAGCAGCTGGAGGTTGTAACCGGCTTTATGGGCAAAACCGCCTTAAAAATCGGCGTTATGTATTCTACCGAGGAATCCAGTTCCCCCGTTCAGGTAGCCAACCTAAAAAAGGCTGCCGAAAAATACGCCGGCATGACCATTTTAGACTCGGCCGTTGCCGACATTACCACCATTGACACCAAAACCAACGACTTAATTAACCAAGGGGTAGATTGCTTTATTAACCTGTTGGACAATACCATTGTAGGTAAGCTGGAAACCAACATTCTGCCTATTACCAACGCTAAAAAAATCCCGGTTTTCGGCTCCGAGATTGAGCAGGTTAAGTTAGGCTGCGTAGCCAGCGCCTCTATTGAATATATTAACGTTGGCAAGGCCGCCGGCAGTGCCGCCGCTAAAATTTTAAACGGCACAAAGGCCAGCGATATTCCCGTTGCCACCATTACCGAGCCCAACAACTACTACAACAGCAGCGCCTGCGCCGCAATGGGCCTTACCGTTCCAAAAACCGTTACGGCAACCGATGTTGCAAAATAAAAACCGTTTAACAAAGGGTGAATAGCACGCTAAAATCCTGGGCCTTAGGGGGCTAAGCCCTGCCGGCTCAAGCCCTAAAGCGCGGCATTGCCGCGCTGCGGCCTTCCTTTTAGGTAAAACCAGCCAAAGCCGGCAATTCCCCGCCGGTTTTGGCGTGATTTTTTAAACAGAAAGATTTGATTTTCATGTTGTTTTACGCAACCACCATAGACGGCCTGCAGATGGGCCTGTGCTTTGCCGTGCTGGCGCTCGGCATTTACATTTCCTATTCTATTTTAGATTTTCCCGACCTTTCGGTAGACGGCACCTTCCCCTTAGGCGGGGTTTGCTGCACGCTGTTTATGCTGCGGCTGGGGCTGCCTCCGGTGGCGGCCACCGTGCTAAGCTTTGCCGTTGGGTTTGCGGCCGGGTGCGTTACCGGCGTGCTGCATGTGCGGTTTAAAATTTCTAAGCTGCTTTCGGGAATTATTGTAATGACAGGGCTGCTTTCGGTAACGCTTGCGCTTACCAAGCTGCTAACCAAAAACGGCCAAACCACCACCATTTTTTCTTTTCGGAGCGAGAATTTAACCGGCCTGTTTGGCGGAAAGCTGCTGGCAAACATGAGCGCCGACGCGCGCGACTACGCCATTTTGGGCATTTTGCTGGTGGCGGCACTTTTGGTAAAGCTGCTGCTGGACGTTTTTATGAAAACCTACCTGGGCTACATGCTAAAGGCAACCGGCAATAACGAGCAGCTGGTGGTTTCATTAGGGCGGGATGTTGGCCGCTACAAAATTTTGGGCCTGGCGCTGGGCAACGGCTTTGTGGCGGTTTCCGGCGCGCTGTACGCCAACCTTTACGCGCAGTACGATAACACCTGCGGCACCGGCAAAATGGTGCTGGCGCTGGCCTCGGTTATTATTGGGCTAACGCTGTTTTCGCGCCTGCGCATAGTAAAAGATACCACGGCCGTTATTTTTGGCGCCATTATTTACTCGCTTGCTTTAAACTATTTGGTGTTGGTAGACAGCAACGGCATTTACCTAAAGCTGTTAAACGCCGTTTTGTTTGCCGCAATTTTAATTTTTAACGAAAAAACCAGCGCCCTGTTTGCCAAACGGGCCAAGGTAAAAGGGGGTGCCACCGGTGATTGAGCTGCAAAACATTAGCAAAACTTTTAATCCCGGCACGGTAAACGAGGCCCGGCTGTTTCAAAATTTTTCGGTTAAAGTGGCGCCGGGCGAGTTTGTTTCGGTGGTAGGCTCTAACGGCTCCGGCAAAACAACTATGCTAAATATTATTAGCGGTACCCTGCCCATTACCGGCGGCAAGGTGCTGCTGCAGGGGCAGGATATTACCAACCTGCCCGAATACAAGCGTGCCCGCAAAATTGGCCGTGTGTTTCAAAACCCGGCGGCCGGCACCGTTCCGGGTATGACAATTACCGAAAACCTGGCCCTGGCCGAAAACAAGGGCAAGCCCTACCGCTTTCAGTTTGCCATAAATCACCGTAAGGCGCAGCAGTTTCGCGAGCTGGTGCAGCAGTTGGGCCTTGGGCTGGAGGATAAAATGAATGTGCCGGTTGGGTTGCTTTCGGGCGGGCAGCGGCAGGCGCTCTCCCTTTTAATGAGCACCATGACCCCCATTGACCTGCTGCTGCTGGACGAGCACACCGCCGCCTTAGACCCCCACACAGCAGAAATTATTATGCAGCTAACCAACCGCATTGTGCAGGAAAAACACATTACTACCATTATGGTAACGCACAACCTGCGTTACGCGGTAGAGTATGGCTCCCGCCTTTATATGATGGACAAAGGCCGCGCCGTGCTGGATTGCAGCGGGGCCGAAAAGGCCGCTTTGCAGGTAGATGACATTTTGCAGCTGTTTAACCAAATCAGCATTGAATGCGGCAATTAATAAAGCAAATATAAAACCGAACCCCTGGCAGCTTGCCTGCGCTTTGGGGTTCGGTTTTTGTTTAAGCTATTTATTTAAGGTTTGCTTAAATTTTGGTTACTTAAAATTTTGTTTACGCCTACGGGGAAAGGGTGCTAAGCTGTGTGAATAACGGGGCGGGCAAAAGCACACGGCGTTTGCACGGCGCTTGGCTGCGCGCTATGGTTCAGCTTAAGCCGTGGTCAACCTATAGTTAAGCTTTGGTTAAGCCACGGTAAAGCTGCGGTTAAGCTTTGGGGTCCGGCTCGGTGTTTGGTTATTCGTTATCCGGCTGTTCGTTGGCTGAATTGTTAGCGTCGGCATTTTGTGCGTTGGCCGGCTCTAAGGTTGTGGGTTCCCCGTTCGGCTCGGCTGCCCCCTGCGGCGTGCTTTCGGCTTGGGGCTTGGCTGCCGGCTGCACCTTTTCGGTGGTCGCAGCTTCAGCGTTTGGCACTTCGGCGGTTTGGGGCTCGCTTTTTGGCGTGGCGGCTGGGGCGGCTTTGCCCTGTTTTTTTAGCACAATAATTACAACGCCAACAACGGCTAAAATGCCAACGGCCGCCAATACGGCGTACAAAACGGTTTTAGAACTGCCGTTTTGGCTGGTGTTGCCGCCGGTAGAGGGGGTAATCTCGGCGCTGCTGCCGGGTTCGGCCTCAACCGCGGTTTCGGCCGCGGCGCTGCCGCTTTGCTGGGTCGCGGATTTGGTGCTGCCGGTGCCGGCGCTTTGGCTGCTTTTCGCGCCCTCGGTGCCGGTAATGGCGCTGGCCAAAAGGTTGTTTTTAACTTTGTCGGTTACCGGCAGCTGCTTGTAATCGTCCAGCTTAACGCCGGTGCTTTGCCCGGCCGAGCTGCCGCCTGCTGCCGAGCTTGCGGGCTGCCCCGCCGGGGAGCTGCCCTCGGACTGCACGGTTAAGGTAAAGGCGCAGCCGGCAATGTCGCGGTCGGCAAGGTCTTTGTTAAAAATGTTGCCCGCCATAGGCCGCACAGAAATTTCGGCCGCGGTGTTTTGCTTTAAAACCTTAAAGGTCAGTTTTGCTAAAACGCCGTTTTGCGTGTGGTCGGCCGTTGCGGTCACGTCAGCCCAAAGCATGCGGTAGGGTTCGTCGGTAATATTTTGGCTTTGTACATAAATGCGGTTAAAAATTTCGCCGTTTTCGGTTTTGGTTAGGGCCAAAACCTTGGTGTCGTAGCTAATTTCAAACCCGGCGGCAATAATGCCCGGGTTTTGCTCTACGCTAAGCGTTAACAAAAGGCTGCCGTTTTCGGCTGTGCCTTTTACGGTAAGCTTGCCCGGCTCGGCCGCACCGCACGGTAACACAAGCGCCAAAAGCAAGGCAATTGCAGCAAAAACGCTAATTAATTTTTTCATAAATTTACCCCCAAATGAAGGCCGGGCCAAACCGGGTGCCAAAGCCAACAAAAGCAGACCTTGCCCGTAGCACCAACCTTTATATGAATATTTTAATAATAAAATTATACAATAATCTTAGCGTATTTTCAACCGTTAAATTTTGCAATTGGTATTCGGTAAATTTTTTTGCAACCGGCCGCCGTGCGTGTTCTGTACCGTCGTGGTTGCCTTGTTATTTTTTAGACAATTTTGCCGATTTGTTAGATTATTAACAACTTTTCTTACTTTGTTCATACTTTGTTCATCATCAAGGCCGTGGTCAGGGTATTATGAAAACAGACATAAATTTTAAGGGGGGTTAATATGGTTTCCCAAACGGTAGAAAAAATTAAAGCCGCTGAGGCCGAAGCCGCAAATGCCCTAACGCAAAGCAAGGCGCAGGCGGCCGCACTTGTAGCCGCCGCCGAGCAGGGTGCAAAAGCAGCGCGCGAAAACGCCTTGCAGCGTGCCGAAAGCGAAAAGCAGCGCCTTTTGCAGCAGGCCGAGGGGGAGCAGCAACAGCTTTTAGCCGCCGCCGAGCAGCAGGCGGCCAAAGCGGCCGAGCAGCTGCGGCAGGCGGTTGCCCCTAAACACGAGCAAGCCGTAAAATCGGCCGTAAAACAGGTGCTAAATTTTTAAATTGCCTGTTAAAACGGCCCTGTACGGGCTGATACCGCAGGTTGTGTTTTAGCTTTTACACCTGTGCAAAACCGCTTTACCCCTTTGGGGCAGCACGCTTTAACGCATTGCCCCAGCCTTTAAAAAGCGGCTTAAAACCGGCAAAATTAATGCAAAACGCGAACGCCTTGCCGCACCAACGGAGGTGGTTTATTTGGCAAAGCTGACCATGCAAAAAATTGAAATTGTTGCTCTGCTGACCGACAGCAAAAAAATAGTAGAACGCCTGCAGCGGCGCGGGGTGTTGGAGCTAACGCGGTTTGACGACGAGCAGACCGTACGGCTGAACACCGCGGCGCAGGTGCAGTTGTTAGAAAAAAACCTGCAAACGGCCGAGCGTGCGTTAGAGCAGCTAAACCTTTACGCGCCGGAAAATACCGGGCTAAAGGGGATGGTTACCTTTTTAGACGGCCGAACGGCAATTGAAAAGCACCGTTTTGGCGAACTGGCCGAACGGCCGGAGCGCTATTTAAACCTGTGCTTTGAAATTTTAAACCGTGTACGCACAGTGCAGGAAAATAACGCGGCCATTGCCCGCAACCAGGCGCTTTACGACCAATTAGCCCCGTGGCGGGAGCTGGATATTCCGCAGCGCTTTTCGGGCACCGAAAATGTAGCCTGTGCGGTTGGCAGCCTGCCCGGCGCTTTTACGGCCGAGCAGCTAACGGCCGAGCTTGGCAAAGCCGCTAACACCAATTTAGTAGAAGCCAAGGTGCTGCCCGGCGCTAAGGAGCAAACCCGTGCCGTGGTGTTTTGTCACCGCTCGGTGCAGCAGGCGGTGCTTGCCGCCGCCCGAAAATTGGGCTTTGCGCAGCCGGCCGACCCAACCGCGCACCCGCCAAAGGTGCGGCTGGAGCGTTATTTGGCCGAAAACAAGCGCCTGCAGACCCAAATTGAGGAAAACACCAAGGCTTTAAAAGCCCTTTCGGGCCGCCAGCGGGATCTGCACTTTTTAATAGACCTTTTAACCCTAAAGCGAGACCAGTACCGTGCGCTGCAGGCGGCCGGCACCACCGATAAGACCCTGATCTTATGCGGGTGGATCGCCCAAAAAAATGCCTTGCCGCTAACCAAAGAGCTGGAAAAACGCTTTAGCGTTGCCATAACGGTAAGTAACCCGCCGCCGGAGGAAGACCCCCCGGTGCTGCTGGAAAACAACCGATTTAACGCCCCGGCCGAGGCCATTACCGAAATGTACGCCCTGCCCAACCGGCAGGATACCGACCCAACCCCCATTTTTGCGTTTTTTTACTACCTGTTTTTTGGTATGATGCTTTCGGATGCCGGCTACGGCCTGGTTATGACGCTGGTAACCGGGCTTATTCTTAAAAAATCTAAGGTAGAGGGCACGCTGCGCCGCAGCCTTAAAATGTTTTTTTACTGCGGTATTTCCACCGTGTTTTGGGGGGCGCTTTTTGGCAGCTGGTTTGGCGATATTATTCCCGTGATTGCCAAAAATTATTTTCACACCACCGTTACCACCTCGCAAATCGCGCTGTGGTTTGAGCCAATGGCCAACCCGGTAAAGCTGCTGCTGGTTTCGTTTTTATTAGGTATTATTCACCTGTTTGTGGGCGTGGCGGTAAACTGCTGGCAGCTGCTGCGGCAGCACAAGGTGTTTGACGCCGTGTTTGACACCCTGCCGGTGTATTGCATGATTTTAGGTATTATGCCCTTTGGCGCCGGCATTTTTGTGCCGGTAAACAGCCGGCTTTCAACCTACGGGCTGTACCTTGCCGCAGCGGGCGCCGTTATTTTTGTGCTAACCAGCGCAAGGGCCAGCCGCAACCCCCTAAAGCGGCTGCTGGGCGGGTTGTACGGAATGTACAATTTTGCCTCGGGCTGGCTGGGCGATATTCTTTCCTACTCGCGGTTGCTGGCGTTGGGGCTTGCTACCGGCTCTATTGCCGGGGTAATTAATATGATGGCCACCATGCCCGAAAACATGGTGCTTAAAACAGTACTGCTGTTAATTGTTTTTCCGTTAGGGCACGGGCTGAACATTGCTGTTAATTTGCTGGGCGCCTATGTACACGCGGCGCGGCTGCAGTTTGTTGAGCTGTTTTCAAAGTTTTACGAGGGTGGGGGCCGCGCCTTTGCACCCTTAAAGGTACAAACGCAATATGTAAAATTCAAGGAGGAAAACGAATTATGAACATGGCAACAATTTTTAACAACATTGGGTTTGAAATTGCAATTTTAGGCGCTGCTTTGGCGGCGCTGCTGGCGGGCATTGGTTCGGCTAAGGGCGTTGGCCTGGTGGGTCAGGCGGCCGCCGGTTTGGTGTCCGAGGATCCCGGTAAATTCAGTAAGGTTTTAATTTTGCAGCTGCTGCCTGGTACGCAGGGCCTGTACGGCCTGCTGGTGGCGGTGCTGGTGCTTTCTAAGGTTGGGGCAATTGGCGGCAGCGCCGCTGCGGTAACCCTAAACCAGGGCCTGGCGCTGTTTGGCGGCTGTATGCCAATTGCAATTACCGGCCTGTTTTCGGCCATTGCGCAGGGCAAAACCGCCGCGGCCGGCGTTGGCATTGTTGCCAAAAAGCCCGAGCAAAGCAGCAAAGCGTTAATTATGGCCGCCATGGTTGAAACCTACGCTATTTTAGCGCTGCTGGTTTCTATTTTAATTGTTTCCGGCGTGCAAATTGGTTAAACCGGGGGGATTACCATGACCGGCTTAGAAAAAATTATTGCCCAAATTAAAAAAGACGGCGACGCCGCCTGCAATGAGGTGCTGCAAAAAGCGCAGCAGCAGGCAAACGAAATAACCGCCCGGGGCGAAAAGGCGGCCGAACAGGCCTACAACACCGCCGCCGAAAACGCCAGGGCTTTGTACCAAACCCGAAGGCAAAAAGCGCAAAGCGCCGCCGAAGCCTTGCAAAGCCGCAGGGCGCTGGAGGCAAGGGCTTTGCTGTTAGAGCAAACGCTGGCCGCCGTGGCCGAGCAGCTAAACGCCCTTTCGGGGGAGGAATACTTTACCGCGCTGCAGGGGCTGTTAAAAAAGTGCCGCACCGGCCAGCCGGGCGAGGTTTTGCTGAACGAGCGGGACTGTAACGCCCTGGCCGAAAGGCTTTTGTCCCCCTACCCCGAGCTAAAGGCGGTTCCCGCAAGCCTTAAAAACGGGTTTATTTTGCGCTACGGTAAGGTAGAGCAAAATTGCACCTTTGCCGCCCTGCTGCGGGAAAAACGGGACGAATTAAAAGATAGCCTTGCCGCCATGTTGTTTGCCTAACGCGGGGCAGGGTTTAGCTCTTAGGTTTAGCTTTTAAGCGTGCGGCCCCGGCAAAACGCCGGTGCCTGCTGCGGGCTTTGCTTAAAATACAGCAAAAAATTTACAACCCAAAACGGCAAGCTTTTTGGCCTTTTAAGGCGCCGCAGGTTACCGCGGCGGCCGGGCGGGCAACGCTGTAAGGCCGTACCCTTTAATTTTAAGGCGCCGGGCAAACGGCTTTTGCCGGCCAGCCCTTGCTGCCTTTGCCGGAGGAAAACAGATATGTTAAAAGACACCGAGTACGCCTACGCCGTTGCCAAGGTGCGCGTGCATGAAGCGGCGCTGCTGAAAAAGGCCGACACCGAGCGGCTGATTGCCGCGGCCGACGCACGCGAGTTTTTTAGGATTTTAGCCGACCTTGGCTGGCAGGAGGCCGAGGAGACCGAAAATTTAAACGCCCTGCTGCAAAAACGGGCCGAAAATTGCTGGGCACTTTTAAGTGAGTGCGCGCCGGACGCCGCCGAGCTGCAATTTTTAATTGTACCAAACGATTTTCACAACCTTAAAGCCGTTTTAAAGGCGTTGGTTTCGGGCTGCGAGCTGGCCGGGCTTATTGAAACACCGGCCTTAACAAGCGTAGAATTATTGCAGCAGGCCCTGCGGGAAAAGCGCTTTTCACTTTTACCCCCCTATTTAAGGCAGCCGGCCGAGCAGGCCTACCGCCTTATTACCCAAACGGCCGACGGCTTTGCAACAGATGTTTATTTAGATAACGCCGCCTTGGCGGTGCAGTACCAAATGGCTGAAAGCACCCGCTGCAGCCTGTTTTTAAAAATTGCCGCCGCCCGGCTGCAAGGTGCTGCGTTTCAAGCGGCGCTGCGGCTGTGCAGCCGTGGTAAGGACGCCGCGTTTATTAAACCGCTGCTGCCGCAAAGCCCCGCCTTAAACGCTGCGGCTTTGGCTGCAGCTGCCGCCCAAAGCACCGAGGAGCTTGCCGCCTACCTTACAACCGTTTGGGGGCCGGAGGCCGGCAAAGCAGCCTTAAAGGGCTTTTCAAGCTTTGAAAGGTTTTGCGACGACCGGCTGCTGCAGCTGTTAGACGAGGCCCGGCTAATTAGCCTTGGGCCGCAGCCCTTGGCGGCCTACTACTTTGCCGTAGCCGCCGAGCTAAAAACGGTTCGCATTATTTTTAACTGTAAACAAAACGGTATTAGCCGTGAGGATATTGAAAAGAGGGTGAGGGCGCTTTATGTATAAACTTGCCTGTATGGGGGACGCTGCCAGCATTAGCGGCTACGCCGCGCTGGGGTTGGAAACCTTTGCGTTTGAACCGGCCGAGATAAAAAAGGCCGGCGAGACCCTGCACCGCCTGGCGCAAAACGGCTACGGCGTTATTTATATTACCGAGGCGCTGGCGCAGGGCTTAGCGCAGGAGATTGCCCGTTACAACGACAAACCGCTGCCGGCTATTATTTTAATTCCGGGCGTTTTAGGCAACACCGGAAACGGGCTGCGGAATGTGTTTAAAAGTGTGGAGCGCGCCGTGGGCTCTAACATTTTGCAAAATCAGGATTGAGGTGTAACTTTAAAATGAGCAAAGGGATTATTACCAAGGTTGCCGGCCCGCTGGTAGTGGCGGACGGTATGCGTGACGCAAATATGTTTGATGTAGTGCGGGTCAGCAATCAGCGCCTGATTGGCGAGATTATTGAAATGCACGGAGACAGGGCTTCGATTCAGGTTTACGAGGAGACCTCGGGCCTTGGCACCGGGGAGCCGGTGGAATCTACCGGCGAGCCTATGAGCGTAGAGCTGGGCCCCGGCTTAATTGGTAGCATTTTTGACGGTATTCAGCGCCCGCTGGACGATATTATGAAAATATCCGGCAATAATTTAGAGCGCGGCGTAGAGGTCAGCGCCCTAAAGCGCGATTTAATTTGGCATTTTGAGCCTACTGTTCAGGTAGGCGACAAGGTTTTAGAGGGCGATGTTTTAGGCACCGTGCGGGAGACCGACATTGTAACCCAAAAAATTATGGTCCCGCCGGGAAAATCCGGCACGGTTAAAAGCATTACCGCCGGCGATTTTAAAGTAGACCAAACCGTTTGCGTGCTGCAGACCGAAAAGGGCGAGCTGCCGCTGAGCCTTATGCAAAAATGGCCGGTTCGTAAAGGGCGCCCGTACGCCAAAAAGCTAAGCCCCGACAAACCGCTCATTACCGGCCAGCGCGTAATAGACGCCATGTTCCCCATTGCCAAAGGCGGCGTGGCCGCAATTCCCGGCCCGTTTGGCTCGGGCAAAACGGTAACGCAGCACCAGCTGGCAAAATGGGCCGAGGCCGATATTGTAGTTTACATTGGCTGCGGCGAGCGCGGCAACGAGATGACCGATGTTTTAAACGAGTTCCCGGAGCTGATCGACCCGCACACCGGCAAATCCTTAATGGAACGCACGGTGCTTATTGCCAACACCTCCGATATGCCGGTAGCCGCGCGTGAGGCCTCTATTTACACCGGCATTACCATTGCCGAATATTTTAGGGACATGGGCTATTCGGTAGCCCTTATGGCCGATTCCACCTCCCGCTGGGCCGAGGCGCTGCGCGAAATGTCTGGTCGGTTAGAGGAAATGCCGGGCGAGGAGGGCTACCCCGCCTACCTTGGCAGCCGTTTGGCGCAGTTTTACGAGCGTGCCGGGCATGTGATTTCTTTAGGGCAAGACGCGCGCGAGGGCGCCCTTTCGGTAATTGGGGCGGTTTCGCCCCCCGGCGGCGATATTTCCGAGCCGGTTTCGCAGGCCACCCTGCGTATTGTTAAGGTGTTCTGGGGGTTAGATTCCGCCCTGGCCTACAAGCGCCACTTCCCCGCTATTAACTGGCTTACCAGCTACTCGCTTTACACCGACTCTTTAGCCCCGTGGTTTGAAAAAAATGTAGACCCGGATTGGATGAAGCTGCGCGGCCGCTTAATGGCACTGCTGCAGGATGAGGCTAAGTTAGATGAAATTGTTAAGCTGGTTGGCATGGACGCTTTATCGCCGGGCGACCGTTTAAAAATGGAAACGGCCCGCTCCATTCGCGAGGACTTTTTGCACCAGCTGGCCTTTCACGAGGTAGATACCTACACTTCGCTGAAAAAGCAGCTTTATATGATGCGGTTAATTTTAGCCTATTACGATGAATGTGCAAAAGCGGTGGCGCAAAACGCGAACATTGAAACGCTGGCAAACCTGCCGGTGCGCGAGCAAATTGGCCGCTTTAAGTACACGCCCGAGGAGCAGATTGACGAAAAGTACAACGCGGTGTTAAACGAGCTGCAAGCTGCGGTAAAAGCCGCCGAACAGGAGGAACGCTAAATGCCAAAGGAGTACAGAACAATTGAAGAGGTTTCGGGCCCGTTAATGCTGGTAAAGCAGGTGCAGGGCGTTGCCTACAACGAGCTGGGCGAAATTGAGCTGGAAAGCGGCGAGACCCGCCGCTGCCGCGTGCTGGAAGTTGACGGCACCAACGCGCTGGTGCAGCTGTTTGAAAGCTCTACCGGCATTAACCTGGCCAACAGCAAGGTGCGCTTTTTGGGCCGCCAAATGGAGCTGGGCGTTTCTACCGATATGCTGGGCCGCGTGTTTGACGGTTTGGGCCGACCGATTGATAACGGGCCGGAAATTATTCCCGAAATGCGGCTGGATGTAAACGGTCACCCCATGAACCCCGCCGCCCGCCGCTACCCGCAGGAGTTTATTCAAACCGGGGTTTCGGCAATCGACGGGTTAAATACTTTGGTTCGCGGGCAAAAGCTGCCAATTTTTTCGGCCTCGGGCCTGCCGCATTCAAACCTTGCGGCGCAAATTGCCCGGCAGGCAAAGGTGCGCGGAACGAACGAGCAGTTTGCCGTTGTTTTTGCCGCCATGGGTATTACTTTTGAGGAATCTAACTACTTTGTAAACAGCTTTCGCGAGGCCGGCTCCTTAGACCGTACCGTGCTGTTTGTAAACCTGGCCAACGACCCGGCCATTGAGCGTATTGCCACCCCTAAAATGGCCCTAACCGCGGCCGAATATTTAGCCTTTCAAAAAGGGATGCATGTGCTGGTAATTTTAACCGATATTACCAATTATGCCGACGCATTGCGCGAGGTTTCGGCCGCCCGTAAAGAGGTGCCCGGCCGTCGCGGTTACCCCGGCTATATGTATACCGATCTGGCCTCGATTTACGAGCGGGCCGGCCGCCAGCAGGGCTGCAGCGGCTCTATTACCATGATCCCTATTTTAACCATGCCGGAGGACGATAAGACCCACCCCATTCCCGACCTTACGGGTTACATTACCGAGGGGCAAATTATACTCTCCCGCGAGCTGTACCGCAAGGGCATTACGCCGCCAATTGATGTTTTGCCCTCCCTTTCCCGGTTAAAGGATAAAGGCATTGGCGAGGGCAAGACCCGCGCCGACCATTCCAACACTATGAACCAGCTGTTTTCAGCCTACGCCCGCGGCAAGGATTGTAAAGAGCTTATGACCATTTTGGGTGAATCGGCCCTAACCGAGGTAGATAAAAAATACGCCGAATTTGCCGACGCGTTTGAGGAAAAGTACGTTTCCCAAGGGTACCAAACCAACCGCACTATTGAGCAAACGCTGGATATTGGCTGGGAGCTGCTTAAAATTTTGCCGCGCAGCGAGCTAAAGCGAATTGACGAAAAGTTTTTGGCAAAGTATTATGATAATAACAACGCCGCCGGTGCCGAGCATTAAGGCCGGGCCGTTTGGCCTTGCCGGCAGAATAAAAGGGAGGTGAGCCGCTTGGCAATTTTAAATGTAAACCCCACCCGCATGGAGCTTTCAAACCTAAAAAAGAAGCTGAATACCTCGCGCCGCGGGCACAAGCTGCTGAAAGATAAACGCGACGAGCTGATGCGCCAGTTTATGGACTTGGTACGCGAAAACCAGCGCCTGCGCGTAAAGGTTGAGGCAGCGCTGAAAAACGCCAATAGCCACATGGCCATTGCCAAGAGCGTTATGAGCAACGCCGAAATTAACACCGCTTTGGCTCTGCCGAAGCAGGAGGTACATTTAAGCGTTAGCGAAAAAAATGTTATGAGCGTAATGATTCCGGAATTTAACATTCAGTTTAAAACGGATGATATGAGCGATATGTTTTCCTACGGGTTTGCGTACACCTCCGGCGATTTAGACGACGCGGTAACCGCCCTTTCCCAGGTGCTGCCGGATCTGATCCGCCTGGCCGAGGTAGAAAAATCCTGCCAGCTTATGGCGGCCGAAATTGAAAAGACCCGCCGCCGGGTAAATGCGCTGGAGCATGTAATGATCCCGCGGTATGAGGAAACCATTCGCTACATTACCATGAAGCTGGATGAAAATGAACGCAGCACCACCACCCGCCTAATGAAGGTGAAAAACATGATGGTGGAGGAAAATCTGCGCAAAAAGCACGCTGCCGAGGCGTAACGCGCCGCTGCGGCCGGCAGCGCACAGGTTATTTCGGCACGCAGGTTCAACCCGGCGTACAAGATCGCCTTTGTGTGCAAGCTAACCCGGCTAATAGCTAAAACTCGGTGTGCAAATTTACCTTAGTACGCAGGCTTAACCCGGTTGTACCAACAAACCCCGCCGCACCCAACGGGGCGCCGGGGTTTAAAAAATTTAAGCGCGGGTAATTTTTAAAAATTACCCGCGCTTTTGTTAAAACTTAAACCGGCAGGGGCCAATTTTGTGCAGTAAAGCCGCACAAGGCACGGTTTTGTTGGCTTACCGGCTGTGCCGGCCCGGGCTAAACTGTTTTGGCGGCGGTTTGCCCTTGGCCGCCCGGGCCTTTAAAAAACACAAGTTGACAGGCACTAAAAAAAGTGGTAAAATTATTAAAATTGGTGCATCGTGCACTCCCATTTTTTAAAATAAAGGGGTATTAATATGTCACTGTTTACCGGCAAAACACTTTTAATTACGGGGGGAACCGGCTCTTTCGGCAACGCGGTGCTGAACCGTTTTTTAAAAACCGATATTGGCGAGATCCGCATTTTTTCGCGCGATGAAAAAAAGCAGGACGATATGCGTCACGAGTTCCAAACCAAAATGCCCGAGGTGGCCGAAAAAATTAAGTTTTATATTGGCGACGTTCGCTCGCTGGAGTCTTGCCGCGGCGCCATGCACGGGGTAGATTACATTTTTCACGCCGCCGCGTTAAAACAGGTGCCCTCCTGCGAGTTTTTTCCAATGGAGGCGGTGCGCACCAATGTAATTGGTACCGATAATGTTTTAACCGCCGCTATTGAGGCCGGCGTAAAATGCGTTATTTGCCTTTCTACCGATAAGGCTGCCTACCCCATTAACGCCATGGGCATTACCAAAGCCATTGAAGAAAAGGTTGCGGTGGCAAAATCGCGCAATTCGGGCAACACCAAAATTTGCTGCACCCGCTACGGCAATGTAATGTGCTCGCGCGGGTCGGTTATTCCGCTTTGGATTGACCAAATTAAAAAAGGCAACCCCATTACCCTTACCGAGCCTAAAATGACACGGTTTATTATGTCGCTGGAGGAGGCGGTAGATTTAGTTCTGTTTGCCTTTGAGCACGGTGAAAACGGCGATCTGCTTATTCAAAAAGCGCCGGCCTGCACCATTCAAACCCAGGCCGAGGCTGTTTGTGAGCTGTTTGGCGGCAAAAAAGAGGATATTAAAGTAATTGGTATTCGCCACGGCGAAAAAATGTACGAAACCCTGCTTACCAACGAGGAGTGCGCCAAGGCGGTTGATATGGGCAACTTTTACCGGGTTCCGGCCGATAATCGCGGTCTGAATTACGATAAATATTTTAAAGAGGGCGATGAAAAGCGCAACACCCTTACCGAGTTTAATTCTAACAACACCCGCATTTTAAATGTGCAGCAAACGAAGGAGAAAATTGCCTCCTTACAATACATTCAGCAAGAGCTGAAAAATATGCAGCAGTAAGCGGGGGTAAAAATGGATATTAAATTAGATTATTCAAACCTAAGCTTTAAAAACAACGGCCGTTTAAAGCTGTTGATTATTGTTGGCACCCGACCGGAGATTATTCGCTTAGCCGCGGTAATTGAAAAGTGCCGCCGTTATTTTGACTGCATTTTGGCCCACACCGGCCAGAATTACGATTACAATTTAAACGGCATTTTCTTTCACGATTTGTCGCTGCAGGCGCCGGAGGTTTACATGGACGCCGTAGGCGACGACCTGGGCGCCACCGTTGGCAACATTATTAACTGCTCTTACAAGCTTATGAGCCAAATTAAGCCGGACGCGCTGCTGATTTTAGGGGATACCAACTCCTGCCTTTCGGCCATTCCGGCCAAGCGGCTGCATATTCCTATTTTTCACATGGAGGCCGGCAACCGCTGTAAGGATGAATGCCTGCCGGAGGAGACCAACCGCCGGATTGTAGATATTATTTCGGATGTAAATATGGCCTACTCAGAACACGCGCGCCGTTATTTGGCCGAGTGCGGCCTACCAAAGGAGCGCACCTATGTAACCGGCTCCCCCATGGCAGAGGTGCTGCACCGCAATTTAGAAAAAATTCGCCAAAGCACTATTTTGCAAAAGCTGGGTTTGCAGCCGCAAAAGTATTTGCTGCTTTCCGCCCACCGGGAGGAGAATATAGATACCGAGCAAAACTTCCTCTCCCTTTTTAACGCCATTAACAAGCTGGCCGAAAAGTACAATATGCCTATTTTGTACTCCTGCCACCCGCGCAGCAAAAAAAGGCTGCAGCAATCCGGCTTTCAGCTAAACCCCCGTGTGATTCAGCACGAGCCGCTGGGCTTTCACGATTACAACCACCTGCAAATGAACGCCTTTGCCGTTATTTCAGACAGCGGCACCCTGCCCGAGGAAAGCAGCTTTTTTACCTCAATTGGCAGTCCGTTCCCCGCGGTGTGTATTCGCACCTCTACCGAGCGGCCCGAAGCGTTGGATAAAGCCTGCTTTGTGTTGGCGGGCATTGATGAAAAAAGCCTGCTGCAGGCGGTAGAAACCGCCGTGGAGCTAAACCGCGACGGCGCCTTTGGCATTCCCGTGCCGGATTATGTAGAAGAAAATGTTTCTACCAAGGTGGTTAAAATTATTCAGTCTTACACCGGGGTGGTAAACAAAATGGTTTGGCGCAAGCCCATGTAACAATTTTTACCCGCGCGGCCGCAAAAAGCCGTGCGGGTAAAATTTAACCCCAAAACAAGCTTTGGCGTTTACCAAAGCCCGGCACGCCAAAAAACCGGCCTGTCAAGCTCTGCTGGGCAATTACCCGTGCCCCCGGCCGGCAAAACAGCCGGTAAGGCTGCCGGCCGGTTTTAAGGGCACCCTTTTAGCCTTGCCGGGTGGGGCTTATTTAACACATTATTCGTACGCTTTGTTTTACAAACTAAATGGCAGCTTAAAGTAAATAAGCGGTTTAAAAATTAACCCGGCAGCCGGTAAGCTGTCGGGTCAAAATTTACGGTAAAAGTGCTTGGGGATTGATTTCGTTTGAAAGGAACTTCTTATTCTGCGTCCTGCAATGCGTCGTACCCGGTTTCGCCGGTGCGAATTTTAACCGCGTCCTCTACATCGTAAACAAAAATCTTGCCGTCGCCAATGTGGCCGGTGTACAGCACCTTTTTGGCAACATCAATAACGCTTTGAACCGGAACCTTGCTTACCACAATATCTACCTGCACCTTAGGCAGCAGGTTGGTTTCTACCTGAACGCCGCGGTAATACTCCGGCCGCCCGCCTTGAACGCCGCAGCCCAAAACGTGCGAAACGGTCATGCCGGTAATGCCCAGCTGGCTCATGGCCTCTTTTAAAGCGTCAAACCGTGCCTCTTTGCAAATAATTTCAATTTTGGTCAGCTTGGTTTCGCCCTTTTCAAAGGTGGGAACTTTTTTAACCGGTACAGCCTCGGCAACCGGTACATCGGCGCCCTCTGTGGTGGCTACAATGCCGTCGTCGCCGGCGTAAGCGCCATACTTGTTCACCGCCGGCATAAAGTCGGGGTAGGCACTGGGCAGGCCGTGCTCGGTAATATCCAAACCGGTAATTTCCTCCTCGGCGGTGCAGCGCAGGCCGTGGAACTTTTTAATTAGCGCAAAGGTAATAATCATCATTACCGTGGCGTAAGCGGCTACGCTGGCAAAGCCCAGCAGCTGTAGGCCAAATTGTTTAAAATCGCCGGTGTAGAACAGGCCGGAAAGGCCTGCAGGGGCGTCGGGGTTGGCTAACAGGCCAACGGCAACGGTGCCCCAAACACCGTTTGCCAGGTGAACGCCAACGGCGCCAACCGGGTCGTCAATGTGCAATTTAAGGTCTAACACTTCTACTACAACTACAACCAAAATGCCCGAAACAATACCAACAACCGTGGCGCCAATCGCGTCCATGGCGTCGCAGCCGGCCGTAATGCCAACCAACCCGGCAAGCGAGGCGTTTAAGCACATGGAAACATCCGGCTTGCCGTTTTTAAACCAGGTGTAAAGCATGGTGGTAACCGTTGCAACCGAGGGGGCAATGGTGGTGGTTAAAAATACCGAGGCTAACTCCGAAGGGGTTTTGGCGGCCGCGCCGTTAAAGCCGTACCAGCCTAACCACAAAATAAACACACCCAACGCGCCTAAGGTAATAGAGTGGCCGGGAATGGCGTTTACCTTGGTAACCTTGCCTTTTTTATCTTTTACATATTTACCAATACGCGGGCCTAAGAAAATGGCGCCTACCAAAGCGGCAATACCGCCAACCATGTGAATGGCGCAGGAACCGGCATAATCGTGAAAGCCTAATTGCGAAAGCCAGCCGCCGCCCCAGATCCAGTGGGCCTCTATGGGGTAAACCACCAGTGAAATAACGCCCGAATAAATGCAGTAGGCAGAAAACTTGGTGCGCTCTGCCATGGCACCCGAAACAATGGTAGCGGCCGTAGCGCAAAATACCAGGTTAAAAACAAAGGTAGAAGCGCCGGTAAAGCTGCCGTCGGCCGGGCTGGCAATAAAGGCCTTAAAGTTTGCAAATAAATCCATGTTTGGCAGGCCAATTAAACCAAATAAGGTGTCCTCGCCCATCATTAAAGTGTACCCTAAAAGGGAGAACACCACCGTGCCAATACAAAAATCCATTAAGTTTTTCATAATAATGTTACCGGCGTTTTTTGCGCGGGTAAAGCCGGTTTCAACCATGGCAAAGCCCGCTTGCATCCAAAACACCAGGGCTGCGCCAATTAAAAACCAAAATTCAACAGTCATGATTAATTACCTCCTTTAAAGCTTTCGTTTATAACTGCTGTAAAATGTATGTATTGCGGTTCAACAGTTTAACGCTGTCGGCAATGGTAGCGGCAGCGGCGCTGCCACAAAACCGTGCCTGTAACGCCGCACCCTTTTTTTGTTCGCTGTTTCATGCCCGTTCACGCTCCTTTAAATATAAAAGCAGGGCAACACCGCCTTAAGTAAAAACTCAGAACGCCATTGCCCTGCCTTTATATTAAATAATGTAATAAAAAATAAACAACGGTACCTTGGCTAAAAACCAAGACACCGTTGCCTTTGATGTTTAAATTTATACCACAAAACGCGGCGGCTGTCAAGCAAAAAATGAATATTTTTTGAATACCTGCAAACCGTAAGCCGGTTGCAAATTTTGCTTAACAATTTTAAATTGCAGGCTAAAAAAGCCTAAAAATTTTAACCTGAGCGCCGCCCGGTGTAAGGCTTGCTTTAAAGGGTCAAAAGCCGCGGGCAAAAAACCTCTGGAAAACCTTTCCGTTCAAAGTTATTGCCAAAAGGTGCCGTTAAAAATTTACCGGCTGAAAGATTCCGGTAAAAAATCCCCCGTCAAAATTCACCCTAAAAAACAATTGGTTTAAAAAATTGGCGCCGCTTTGTGCAAAAGCGGCGCCGGTAAAATTTTTACACAGTTTTATTTTTCAAAAAACGCAGCCTCGGCGGCAGCACAAATGCAGTGGTACACCGGCAGGTGCAGCTCCTGCACTTTAAAGGTCTCGGTTTCGGGAACACGAATGCAAAGGTCGGCGTTTTGCAGCAGGCGGCCGCCCTTAGCCCCGGTAAGCCCAACGGTTTTAAGCCCTGCTGCCTTGGCAATGCTAACGGCGTTGTTTACATTTTCGGCATTGCCGGAGGTGCTAATGCCAATTAAAACATCGCCCGGCTTGCCCAGCCCAAAGGCCTGTTGCGCAAAAATAAAGGCCGGGTCAACATCGTTGCAAAAAGCGGTAAGCAGCGCGGCCGATTCGCACAAATTAACCGCCGGCAGGCCAACCTGCAGCTTTTCAAAAAACAAATCGCTTAGTTCGGGGTTTTTAGCCTGCAGCTGCTGCTTTAAGGCACCCTCTACCGGGCGCTTTTTTAAAAAGCCTTTCATCAGCTCGCCTACAATGTGGGTGCTGTCGGCCGCAGAGCCGCCGTTGCCGCAAATTAAAACCTTGCCGCCGTTTTTGTAGCAGTTAATTACCAGCTCGGCCGCGGCTTGAACGGTTTTGGCCTGCTCGGCCAGCGCCGGGTAACGGGTGGTAAGCTCGGTAACTTCTTTAAAAAATGGTTCCATTTTTTATTCTCCTTTTAATCCTTGACCGTAAACGCCTACGGTCAAGGCGGCGTAATCGCCAATATTTTCAATTAATTGTGCGGCAACAACCTCGCAGCAGCCCAGCGAAATATCTAACGCCTCCTGCTGCATAATTTCGGCGCAGGCAGGCCAAATGCCGTTGCGGGAGCGCTGAAAAATGCTGCCAATAACAATTTTTTGCGGGTTTAACAGGTCTACAATAATAGAAAGACCTTTGCCTAAATACTCGCCGCAGCGGCGGTAAACCTCAATGGCGGTTTTGTCGCCGTGCTGCTCGGCCGCAATGGCAATAGATTTTGCGGTAATAGAGCCGGGCGCGGTTTTGGGGTCAAAGTACAGCGGGCGCTCGCCGCGCTGGTATGCCGCCAGACCCATGGTGTAGCCCAGCTGCGCAATGCCGCCGCCCGAGCAAAACCCCTCAAACGAGCCGGCCTTGCCAAAGCCAACCGGGCCGTTTTCGCTTAGGCGAATGTGCCCCACCTCGCCGGCGTTGCCGTTGGTGCCCTCGTAAAGCTTGCCGTCTAAAATCAGCCCGGCGCCCAGCCCGGTGCCAAAGGTTAAAAATACCATGTTTTCGCAGCGCTCGCCCGCGCCGTAAAGCCACTCGGCCAGCGCGCAGGCGTTGGCGTCATTTTGCAAATGGCAGGGCAGGCCAAATTTGTTGCTAAAGGCTTTGGTAATGTTAAAATGGTGCAGGTTCGGCAGGTTTGGCGGGCAAATAATCGTTCCGGTTTTAGAGTCCAGCGGCCCCCCGCAGGAAATGCCAATAACCTCGGCCCCGTAGGTTTTTATAAATTCCTCGGTAATTTCAAACAGCTGCGCCATTATTTCGTCGGCCGATTTTGAAGTGTCGGTGGCAAACCCTTTTTTATCGCAAATGGTTAGCTTGTTGCCCTCGGTGTAGCCGGCGGTCACGGCACATTTGGTCCCGCCAACATCAACGCCAATTACTTTCATTTTTGTTCCTCCAGTTTAAATTTTAAGCCGGCAGCAGCCGGATTTGCCCGCAAAGGCCCTAAGCCTGCCCAAAGCCAAAAGCGCCCGGTGTTTGGCACTTTGGCCCTGCCGCTTTACCCCTTTGCTTGGGCGCCGCGCTTGGCTAATTGTTCTCTCGATTTTCGGTTAATAGCCGTATAAGCATATCGCCGTAATATTTAGGGTCGGCGCTGATTTTTTCCTTTAGCGCTAAGGCCTGCGCCTCGTTGGGTAATTGAATTTGAAAAGCCAGTAAATTGCTGTGCTCCCCCTGTACGCGGTAGTTTAACATCCAGCCCGAGCCGTTTGGCGTAAGCTCTACCGAGGTGTCGTGCGCGCTGCGGTACCGCCCCAGCATTTTAACAACCGCGTTGTAAAGCTTTTTGCGCAGCGGGGCCGAAACGGTCTCCCGCAGGGTCTCGGCGGCCGAGCGCCCTTCTTCGGTTAGGGTTAAAAGGTCTTTTTCCGTTACCAAAAGGCCGTCGCGCTCCAGCTCCGAAAGGGCTGTTTGCACATCAAAATAATTAGCCACATTGTTGTAGTGCAGCAGCTGCGAAAGCTCGGTGCCCGGCACCGGCTGGTTTACCGCCGCTAAGGCGTAGCAAATAATTACCCGCAGCTGCCCGCTTTGAAACAGTTCCTGCGGAACAATGCGATCAAATTCGTTGTGTTCGTTTTGGGTCATAAAGCTTCATCCTTATTCAGCACCGTAAGGGTAGGGTTGTTGCCATCGGTTCCCGCTAAAAGCAGGCAGCGCTGCAGCTGCCCCCCGGTAACCGAAAAAACCGGCTTTAACTGGCTTAGCAGGGGCTGCGGTGTCGTGTTTTTGGCCCCGGCGGTAATTACCACGGTAACCGGGCGTTTTTTTGCAAAGGGGCTTTGGCCTTTAAAATGCAGCTCGTAATAGGGCTGAAAACGGTCGAGCAGCGCTTTTAGCGGCGCGGGCACCGAACCGTTGTAAACCGGAAAAGCAAAAACAAGCTGCGTTGCGGCCAAAAAATCGCGGTGAAAGGCGGTTAAATCTTCGTGGCGGCAGCGGCCGGTTCGGCGGCATTCGCCGCAGCCGCTGCAAGGGGCAATTAAATGCTCAAAGCAGTAAAAAAACCGAACGGGGCCGGGGTATTTTTCCCGGTTTTGGCTTAGTTCCCGCTGCAGCAGCTGCCCGGTAAAGCCGTTTTTTTTAGCCGAGCCAAAAATCACTAAAGTCACGCCGCTTGCCCCTTTCTTTTACCCTATTATACTATTAAAAAACAACAATTTCAACTAAAAATCAAGTTCAGCGTAATTTTGTTTAAAATTTCTTGAATAACGGCGCAAAGTATAGTATAATAAAGTTAATCATGGCCGTTTGGCAAAAGGAGCTATTTTATTATGGTTAAAGCAGTAGTCGGCGCCAATTGGGGCGACGAGGGCAAAGGCAAAATTACCGATATGCTGGCAGGCGGGTGCGACCTTGTTGTGCGCTTTCAGGGCGGTGCAAATGCCGGGCACACCATTAAAAATCAGTACGGCAAATTTGCGTTACATACCCTGCCCTCCGGCGTGTTTAATCAAAATGTAGTTAATGTTGTTGGCAACGGCGTTGCGCTGGATGTTGACAAGCTGTTAAAGGAATACCACGAGGTTATCTCCCGCGGGGTGCCGGCACCCAAGCTGGTAATTTCCGAGCGGGCGCAAATGGTAATGCCGTACCATGTGTTGTTTGACGCTTACGAGGAGGAGCGGCTGGCCGGCAAAAGCTTTGGCTCTACCAAGTCGGGTATTGCGCCGTTTTACTCTGACAAATACGCAAAAATTGGTTTTCAGGTTTGTGAGCTGTTTAACGAGGCCGCCCTGCGCGAAAAATTAGAGCGGGTTTTAACCGTTAAAAATGTGCTGCTTAAAAATTTGTACCACAAGCCGGAGCTTAGTGTAGACGAAATTTTTAACAAAATGATGCAATGGCGGGACGGCATTCAGGGCATGGTAGGCAACACCCACGCCCTGTTGCGCGACGCGCAAGCCGCCGGCAAAAACATTTTGTTAGAGGGGCAGCTGGGTTCGCTGAAAGACCCGGACCACGGCATTTACCCCATGGTAACCTCCAGCTCTACCTTAGCGGGCTTTGGCGCCATTGGCGCCGGCGTTGCCCCTTACAATATTAAAGAAATTTACACTGTAGTAAAGGCCTACTCCAGCGCGGTTGGCGCAGGCGCCTTTGTTAGCGAAATTTTTGGCGATGAGGCTTCTGCCCTGCGCGACCACGGCGGCGACGGCGGCGAATACGGCGCAACCACCGGTCGGCCGCGCCGCATGGGCTGGTTTGACTGCGTAGCAACCCGCTACGGCTGCGAGCTGCAGGGCACTACCGATGTTGCTTTAACCGTGGTAGACGCCCTAAGCTACTTAGACGAAATTCCAGTTTGCGTGGCCTACGAAATAAACGGCGAGCAAACCGGCGAGTTCCCCACCACCGGCAGGTTAGAGCAGGCAAAGCCGGTGCTAAAGGTTTTAAAGGGCTGGAAAACCGATATTCGCGGCATTAAAAATTACAACGAGCTGCCGCAGGCCTGCCGCGAGTACATTGAATTTATTGAGCAGCAAATTGGCTTTAAAATTACAATGGTTTCCAACGGCCCCGCCCGGGAGGATATTATTTACAAAAAATAACGCACCGTTTTTCTAACGCCCCCGCGTTAAAATTGGGATATTACGGAGGAATAATTTATGATACGCTATTTTGAGGAAAACCGCATTTTTCAGTTAGATACGGCCAACACCACCTACGCCTTTGGTTTTTTGGGCGATTTTGCCCCGGTGCAAATTTACTACGGCAAGCGGGTAAGCAAGCTGAATTGCTTTCCGGACGATTTAGAAAATATTAGCCGCAGCTTTTCGGCCGAGGAGCCCGAAATTAAAGGCAAAGGCCGGTTAGATGTGCTGCCGCTGGATTTTTCTACCTTTGGAAACGCCGATTTGCGCCTGCCAACCGTTAAGCTGCACCACGCCGACGGCACCGAGGTTTCGCGCTTTTGCTACCGCGGGCACAAAATTTACAAGGGCAAGCCCCGGCTTAGCGGCCTTCCCGCCACTTATGTAGAGCAGGAGGACGAGGCCGACACCTTAGAACTGGAGCTGTTTGACAGCCTGCAAGGCATTAGCGTTACCTTAATTTACACCGCGTTTACCAAGCTGGATGCCATTACCCGCAGCCTGCGCATTGAAAACCAAAGCCCAAACACCGCCAACATTAAAACCGCCCTGAGCGCCACGGTAGATTTTACCGCGGGGAAAGACCGTTTTGACCTAATTCACTTAGACGGCAGCTGGTTAAGAGAGCGGCATGTTCGCCGCCAGGCGCTGTTTTGCGGCAATCAAGAGGTCTATTCCCGCCGCGGCGCCTCCAGCCCGCACCACAACCCGTTTATTGCGCTAATAAACAAGGACGCCGGCGAGCTGCAGGGTGAGGTTTACGGCTTTAATTTGGTTTACAGCGGCAACTTTACCGCGGGCGTGGAGGTTGACGCCTACAATACCGCACGGGTGTACATGGGCTTAAATCCGTTCCATTTTAACTGGAAGTTGGAACCGGGCTGCAGCTTTCAAACTCCCGAGGTGGTAATGGTCTACTCCGACCAGGGCCTTTCGGGTATGTCCCGCATTTACCACAAGCTGTACCGCACCCGCCTTTGCCGCGGCAAGTACCGCGATGTAGAGCGCTTTGCGCTGATTAATAACTGGGAGGCCACCTATTTTACCTTTAACGAAGAAAAGCTGCACGCCATTGCCAAAGCGGGAAAAGAATTGGGCCTTTCGCTTATGGTGCTGGATGACGGCTGGTTTGGCAAGCGGGATCATGACCGCTGCTCGCTGGGCGACTGGGTGCTGTACAAAGAAAAGCTGCCCCACGGGCTGGACGGCTTAGCCAACGCCCTAAAGCAGCAGGGCATGGCCTTTGGTTTGTGGTTTGAGCCCGAAATGGTCTCGCCCGACAGCGACCTTTACCGCGCGCACCCCGAATGGGCGCTGCACATTCCGGGTCGAACCGCCTCGTTAGGGCGCAACCAGCTGGTGTTAGACCTTTCGCGCAGTGATGTTTGCGATTACATTATTAACGCCTTAACAACCGTTTTAAACAGTGCTGATATTCGCTATGTAAAATGGGATATGAACCGCCACATGAGCGAGGTTGGCTCCGAGCTGCTGCCGGCCGACCAACAGCTGGAAACCGCGCACCGCTATATGCTGGGCCTGTACCGTGTAATGGAAACGCTGGTAACCAGGTTCTCCAACATTTTGTTTGAAAGCTGCTCCTCGGGCGGCGGGCGGTTTGACCCCGGTATGCTTTACTACATGCCGCAAACCTGGGTTAGCGATTGCTCCGACGCCGGCGAGCGCATGAGCCTGCAATACGGCACCAGCATTTGCTACCCCTTTAGCGCAATGGGTGCCCACGTTTCGGCCGTGCCGAACCACCAGGTTAAAAACCGCAGCGAGCTTTTAAAAACCCGCTGCGAGGTTGCCTTGCCCGGCCAATTTGGCTTTGAGTTAGACCTAAGCAAAATGACCGAGGAGGAAAAAAAGCTCTCCCGCTTTTATGTTGCAATGTACGAAAAATACGGCGAGGTGTTCCACAAGGGCGATTTGTACCGCCTGCGCTCCCCTTACGAGGGCAACGAGAGCATTTTGCAGTTTATTTCTGAGGATGAAAGCACCGTTATTCTTTGTGTTATGATTAAAAACGGTGTGCCAATGCCCTGCATTAAACGGGTGCGGCTGGCCGGGCTGTGCGAGGGCGCCGTGTACGAGGATGTTACCGACATTCCCGCCGCCCAAAACGACCCGTGCAAGCCCCGTGTTGGCGCGGTGTACGGCGGTGATGAATTAATGAACCGCGGCCTTTCGTACTTAGAAAGCGGCGATTTTGCCACCTCCATTAGAATTTTTAAAAAGAGGAACTTAAATGAAGTTTGAAACCGTTACCCCAACCGGCGCGGTAGAGTGTTTTGCGCTGCTAAAAACCGCCGAGGTTAAAACCTCGGTAAAGGGCAGCAAGTACTTAGACGCTACCATTGCCAATAAAACCGGCGAGATGAACGCCAAGTGCTGGGATTATAACGAGGCCGTTTGTGGCACCTTTGCCCCAGGCGAGCTGGTTAAGCTGCGCGGAACCGTAGAAAACTACAAGGGCAGCGACCAATTTCGCATTCAAAAAATACGCGCTGTTACCAAAGAGGACGGCGTAGATCCGGCCGATTTTGTGCCGGGGGCGGCCTTTTCGGGCCAGCAGATGTTTGACGAGCTGTACCGCCTGGCCGAGGGCTTTGCCGATGAGGACCTGCGCCGCATTGTTTGCACCGTGCTAAACGACCAAAAGGAAAAGCTTTTGTACTGGCCGGCGGCCTTTAAAATGCACCACGCCATGCGCGGCGGGTTGCTTTGCCACACCCTTTCGGTGGTGCGGCTGGCGCAGCAGGTTTGCAAAATTTACCCCTTTGTTGATGAGGAATTGTTGGTTGCCGGCGCCGCACTGCACGATATTGGCAAGCTAGAGGAATTTGAAATTAACAAAGCCGGCCTGGTAACCGGCTACAGCCCCAAAGGCAACCTTATGGGGCATTTGGCGGGCGGCGCTGTTTTGGTAGAAAAGGCTTCTGAGCAGCTGGGAATAACCTCTGAGGTGCCAATGCTGCTTTCGCACATGCTGCTTTCGCACCATGGTAACCCCGAGTACGGTGCTGCTGTGCTGCCCCAGTTTTTAGAGGCCGAATTGCTTTCGCAGTTAGACTACATGGATGCCGCCGTTTACGAAATTATGGAGGCTACCTTAAATGTAAAGCCCGGCGAGACTACCGGCCGCGTTTTTGGGCTGGATAACCGCAAGCTTTACAATCACGGCCGGCAAAAGCAGCCGGGGCAAACCCCAAAGCTGTTTTAAAAAATTGGCCTTTCGTTGGTCTTTCGGTCGTCTCTTTAAATGCGCCGGCAGCCGGTTTGCAGCAATTTGTTTTGTAAATTAGCTTGCTAAGCCCGGCTTGCCAAACCGTTTTGCCGCAACCCGTTTGTTTTGGTTAAAAGCCCCCTAAAAAGGGGGCTTTTTGTGCTTTCGGGCGCTTTTTGCAGCTTTAAAAAGCGTACCAAAATGTTCCTGTTTTTTTAATTTGGGGTTGCAATGGGTGGTAGAATCGGTTAAAATAGGGGCAGAGCGCAACTCTCGCCGAAATTTTAAGCAAAATTGGCCGCTTTTAAAGCGCGTAAGGGGCTTGGCTTTGCCGGCCTAAACGCTTATCGGGCAAGTTTTGCCGGATAAGTTTTTTACCGGACAAGGGTTTTACGGGTGCCAATAGCTGTTGGCAAAAGGCTTTAACAAAATTTCGGTGGGAATAAATGGGATAATTTGCGCCCGATTACAACAGTGCTGCACGGTACTTTGGTGCAGCGAAAGGGGATATTATAAATGAATTATAGTAAGGTTTTTAACCCGGCCGACTGGCAAACGCCGGAGCAGGTAAGCCAAAACCGAGAAAAAGCGGTTTCCTTTTTTGTTCCGTTTGCCCCGGACGACGAGGTTTTGTACGAGCAGTTTGAAAGTTCTACCCGTTATATGCTGCTAAACGGCGAGTGGGATTTTAAATACTTTAACGCTGCGTACGAGTTGCCGGATGAAATTATAACGCCCGGCGAAACGGCCGGTTTTCACAAAATAAAAGTGCCGCTTTCCTGGCAAATGGCGGGCTACGGCACGCCCAATTACCTAAACGCCTGCTACCCGGTTCCTACCAACATTCCCTTTGTACCAAGCGAGAACCCCGCCGGCGTTTACAAAAAAACCTTTACCGTACCAAAGGAGTTTGAAGGCAAGCGCCTGTTTTTAAATTTTGAGGGGGTAAATTCCTTTTACTACCTGTTTGTAAACGGGCAAAAGGTTGGCTTTGCCAAAAACGCGCACACCCTTTCCCGCTTTGAGGTTACTAAATACATTACCGGCAGCAGCTTTGAGGTTTGCGTGGTGGTGTTAAAGTTTTGCGACGGCACTTATTTAGAGGACCAGGATTGCTACCGCCACAACGGCATTTACCGGGATGTTTACCTAACCGCGCGGCCGCAGGAATTTGTAGAGGATGTTAGCATTTCGGCCGGGCTGAAAAACAATTACACCACCGGCACCGTAGAACTAAACGCTACGGCAAACGGGGCGGTAGAAACGGCCGAGGTTTTGGTTACCAGCCCGCAGGGCAAGCCGGTTTTTAGCGGCAAGCTGCCCTTTAAAAACGGCGTGGCTCACTTGGCGTTTGAGCTGCCGCAGCCCGAAACCTGGACGGCCGAAACCCCCGCCCTGTACACCCTAACGGTGCAAACCAAGGGGGAAAAGCTGCCCTTTAAATTTGGGGTGCGCTCCTTAGAAACCGATGAAAACGGCCGCTTTTTGGTAAACGGCCGGCCCATTAAGCTTTACGGCGTAAACCGGCACGATACCCACCCCGAATACGGCCACTATGTGCCGGTAGAGCACATGATAAACGACCTGCTTACCATGAAGCGGTTTAACATTAACACCATTCGCACCTCGCACTACCCCAATTCCTCTATTTTTTTAACCCTGTGCGACCGATTTGGATTTTATGTAGTAGACGAGGGCGATTTAGAAAGCCACGGCGTGGGTGTAGACTCTATGATGGACCCGCAGCTGATTGCCGAGGACCCGCGGTTTGAGGCGGCGTTTTTCAGCCGTGTTCGCCGCATGATCAATCGGGATAAAAACCACCCCTGCGTGATTATGTGGTCGCTGGGTAACGAATCCTTTATGGGTACCAATCACCGCAAGGTTATTGATTGGATGGGCACGCTGAACGACGGCCGGCTGATTCATTACGAGGGCGGCTGGCGCGAGGATTTTGACCGCCTAATGAACTCTTACTATAATAAAAGCATTTACCTTTGCCAGGGCGATGTGGATTACAAGGGTCTTACCGTGCGCAGCCGTATGTACACAGGGCCGGACCAGTGCCGCATGCTGCTTTCGTTAGACGATAAACGCCCGCTGTTTTTGTGCGAATTTTGCCACGCCATGGGCGTTGGCCCCGGCGGATTGAAGGAGTACATGGAGCTGATTGAGCAATACCCCAACTTTTTGGGCGGCTGCATTTGGGAGTGGCGGGACCATTCGGTTTCGCAAACGGATGAAAACGGCGAAACATTTTACACCTACGGCGGCTATTTTGGCGACTGGCCGAATGACGCAAACTTTTGCTGCGACGGCCTTTGCTACCCCGACGGCACCCCGCACACCGGGCTGTACGAGTACAAGGAGTTTATTAAGCCGCTGTTTGCCGCTGTAACCGGGCCGAACGAGGTTACCGTTACCAGCCGGTACGATTTTATTTCTTCTAAAAATTTAGATATGGTTTGCACCGTGCTGAAAAACGGTGAGCCTTACCGCACCGTAACGGTTGAAAGCACCAATGTGCCCGCCCGCCAAAGCCGTGCCTTTGCGGTAGACCTAAGCCACCCGCAGGACGGCAGCCGTTACACCCTGCGCGTTAGCTTTGTGCAACGGCAAAACACGGCCTTTGAGCCGGCCGGGTACGAGGTTGGCTTTACCGAGTGCGAGCTTTGCCCCGCAGCCGACCGGGCCGATTATACCAAAGCGGCCGAATATCCGCAATCGTCGGCTCCGCTGGCCTACCGCCAAAACGGCCCCGTTTTAACCGTTACGGCCAACAACCGGGCTTACAGCTTTCACTTGGCGCGCGGCCTTTTGTGCGGCTTGGAAAAGGACGGCACCCAGTGCTTAGACGGCTTTATGCAGCTTTGCACCTACCGTGCCCCGCTGGATAACGACCGCATTGTGAAAAGTGCTTGGGCTGAGCAAAAGCTGGAGCACACCTACACTGACGCCAACAGCCGGGTAGAAGTTTTAACCAAAACGCCCGAAAAGTTCGTAATAAAGGCACAAATTGTACACGCCGCCGCGGTGATTAAACCAATTCTTACCGGAACCATTACCTACACCGTAACGCAAAATGGGGAGTTAGAGGTTCAGGTGCAAACCAAAACGCGGGCAAATTTAAGCTTTTTATTGCCGCGCTACGGCTTTGAGCTGGCCCTTTGCCCGGGGTTTGAGCAGGTAGAATATTTAGGCTACGGCCCGCGCGAAAATTATTCCGACTTTAAAGCCGCCGCCTACTTTGCCAACTTTAAAACAACCGTTAGCAGCGAGTACGAGCCTTATGTAAAACCGCAGGATTGTGCCAACCACACCGGGGTTCGCAGGCTGTGCCTTGCGGGCAACGGCACAACGCTTACCTTTGTGCCAAAGGGTGAAATGCATTTTTCCGCCCTGCATTATTCGGCAAAAGAGCTGGCCGCTAAGCCGCTGGCGCACGATTTGGTTAAGGACGACCGCACCTTTTTGCATATTGATTACAAAAACGGTGGCGTTGGCTCAAACAGCTGCGGCCCAAGGCCGCACGAGCAGTACCAAATTAACCGCCGCGAAAATGAATTTAGCTTTAAGGTGTTTTAAAAATGTTGAATTGTTGCGAGCAGTGCGCTTATTACCGTTACGATGAGGAGTTTGAGGAATACTATTGCAGTGTTACCTTAGATGAGGACGAGGCCGAAAAAATTTTAAGCAACACGGCCGAGCACTGCAAGTATTTTAACCCTTACGACGAGTACAAAATTGTGCAAAAGCAAAATTAGCAAAAACCGTTGTCAGGCTGGCCCTGTGCCTCTTGGCAACGGTTTTTTTAAAAGGAAATTGTTGGAATTTTAGTTATTTTACCTATGTAAATTTTTTGCAATTTGTGTTATAATGTAATGGTAAAAGAAGAGAGAACAATGGGCGCCACAGGCTTTAAAATTGGGCTTACTGGCGCCAAAAGGGCAGTGCAGCAAATGGCTGCATAAAAAGAGGATGAAAAATGGAACCCGGCAATTTTAAACTGAATGAAACCGTTTTTTACAGCGCGCAAGGCGTTTACACCATTACTGGCCAAACCGTGCGGGACTTTTTAGGCGAAAAAAAGCCGTATTTAGAGCTGACCCCGGTCAGCGAGCACAACGCTAAAATTTATGTTCCGCTGGATAATGCTGTTGCCTTTGGCAAAATGCAGCCGCTGCTTTCAAAGCAGGAGTGTTTAAATTTGCTGCAGGTTGAAGGGGGGCAGGAGTGCGGCTGGATCTTGAACGACAGCGAGCGCAAAACGGCCTACAGCGCGGTGCTTTCGGGCACCGACCGCGGCGCGCTGCTGCACATGGTGCGTTGCTTAAACCGGCACCGGCTGCAGCAGGGCAAAAAGGGCAAAAAGCTGCATTTGGCCGATGAACGGTTTTTAAAAAACGCGCAGCGTCTGCTGGTAGAGGAGCTTAGCTTAGTGCTGCAGGTAGAGCAGGAAAAAGCCACCGCCCTGGTTTTAGGGCAGTAAGGGCCTTTAAAAACCGGCGTTTTGCCGTTGGTTTTTGGCTGTTGTTACATTATTACATAGTACAGACCGGCGGGTTTATTGCAGCCGGCCTAAAAAAAAACAGCGCAGCAGGGTTTAACCTGCTGTGCTGTTTTTTTCACAAAGCTTGTAAGAACTCTGCCTTGCGCCGGGGCTGCGTGAGCCGCCATGTCGGCATTTATTTTGCCAAAAACCGGGAAAGGAACTCCTTGGTTTTTTCGCTTTTTGGGTTTTCAAAAATCTGCTGCGGCGCGCCCTCCTCGCAAATAACGCCGTCGGCCATAAATACTACATTGGTAGAAACATCTCTGGCAAAGGCCATTTCGTGGGTTACAACAATCATGGTAAGCCCCTCCTGCGCCAGGCTGCGCATAACGGCCAAAACCTCGCCAACCATTTGCGGGTCTAACGCACTGGTGGGTTCGTCAAACAGCAGCACCTCGGGCTGCATGGCCAGCGCGCGGGCAATGGCAACCCGCTGCTTTTGCCCGCCCGAAAGCTGCGAGGGCTTGGCGTTAATGTAGGGCGCCATGCCAACCTTTTCTAAGTAGTGCAGGGCGGCTTTTTTGGCCTCGGCCTTGGGCTTGTGCAGCACCTTAATTTGGCCGATCATGCAGTTTTTTAATACATTCATGTTGTTAAACAGGTTAAACGACTGAAAAACCATGCCAACATGGGCGCGGTAAGCGCTGGCGCCGCCCTTTTGGCTGTTAATGTTTTTTCCGTGGTACAAAATTTCCCCGGAGGAGGGAATTTCCAGCAGGTTAATGCACCGCAGCAGGGTGGATTTACCCGAGCCGGAGGCCCCAATAATGCTGGTAACATCCCCCGTTTTTACAGAAAAGTCAATATCCTGCAGCACCTGGTGCTTGCCAAACGCCTTGGAAAGGTGTTGAATTTGTAAAATCGGCTCAGACATTACCGTTCCCCCTTTTTCAGCTTTTTAACATAAGAATACATACCGCTGGTGTGGGCTAAGGTGTCGGTCGTGGCAATGTTAAAATTCTCCGGCCCGTCCAGCTTTTTCTCCCACAGTCGCAGCAGCAGCGAGCAAACAATGGTCATAATTAAATAAATGGTAAGGGTAATAACAGCCGAGGGGAAGTAAACGTAGGTGGCACCGGTAATGGCCTTGTGGGCGGCAAACAGCTCGGTGTAGCCAATTACAAACATTACCGAGGTATCTTTAATATTAATAATTAGGTTGTTGCCAATTTGGGGAATAATGTTGCGAATGGTTTGCGGTAAAATAACATAAAGCATGGTTTTAAAATGGTTCATGCCAATAGATTTTGCTCCTTCGGTTTGCCCAATATCAATTGACATAATGCCGCCGCGCACCGTTTCGGCCATGTAGGCGCCGGTGTTAATAGAAACTACTAAGTAAGCGGCAAAGGTAGCCTCAAAATTAATGGCGTTGTTAGAAAAATAGGGCAGCGCGTAGAAAATTAAAATGGCCTGAATAATCATAGGGGTACCGCGAAACACCTCTACATAAATGCGCACAATTGCTTTAACCAGCCCTAAAAGCACCCGTTTTATAAGGGGATCCTGCTTAGTGCAGGGAATGGTTTGAATAATGCCGCAGGCCAGGCCAATAATGCAGCCAATGGCGGTGGCAACCAGGGCCAGCTCAATGGTTCTTAAGGCACCGGTTAAATACTGGCCGGAGCTTTTTCCCCAACAGCTAAGAATATCGCCCCACAGCTCGGCAAGCTTGTTCATAATTTTTTACCTCGTTTGCAAGTTTTGGCCGGCGGGCAGCAAACGCCGCGCGGGCGCCCGGCTGCTTACCGGCCTTAGTTGGCAGGGTGCCCTGCCGTTGTTTATTTAGAAAGCGGTTGAATTTTGGTGGCTTGGCCCATAATGCTGTTAAAATCGTCGGCCGTCATGGTCTTTAATACTTCGTCAATTTTGTTTTTCAGCTCGGTGTTGCCCTTTTTAACCGAAATACCAATGTTAATGTCGCCTTCGTTTACTTTAAAAGAATCTTTTTCCAAATTTAAAATCTGTAAGTCGGGGTAGGCAATTAAGGCACCCTGCGCGGTAGGCATATCGGTGCAAATAAAGTCTACGGCGCCGGTTTCTAACGCCATAAGCATGGCCGGTGCGGTTTCGGCCGCCGTTTGTTTTACCGCGCCGTTAATTTGCGGCAGGCAGGTGTCGTACCAAATGGTGCCAATTTGGGAGGTGCATTTACCGCCCGAAAGGTCGGAAAGCTTGGTCGCACCTGCAAATTTGCTGCTCTTTTTGGTCATGCAAACAATGCTGGCGTAAATGTACGGGCCGGCAAAATCAACCTGCTGCATCCGTTCTTCGGTCATGGATTGGCCGGCAATAACAGCGTCTACCGTGCCGGTTTGCACCGCCGGAACCAAAGATTCCCAATCCAGACGAACAACCTCTAACTTCCAGCCCTTGGCCTCGCAGATCTTTTTGGCCATCATAACATCGTACCCGTTGGCGTAGTCGTTCGAATCCTTAATGGGTACCGCGCCGTTCGAGTCGTCCGATTGCGTCCAGTTATACGGGGCGTAAGCGCACTCCATAGCAACGGTCAGCACGCCGTCCTCCACGCCGGTTTTTTGGGCGCTTACCCCGCCGCAGCCGGCAAAGCAGCCAACGCAAAGGGCAACCGCCAAAAGCAACGAAACTAATTTTGTCATCTTCATTTTTAAAACCTCTCTTTTTATTTAGCCGGCGGGCGGAGCCCGCTTCGGCTTAAAAATAAATAAAAATAAGCCTGTGACCCGACAAAGCGGAACCACAGGCTTAAAAACTGCTTGATTTAAGGCAAAGGCCAATGATAGCGCTCCATAATAATATGACAGTTTAACACCTGTTTGGCGCTAACCCAGCAGCCTTACGGCGGCAACCGTAAAACAACTTCGGCAGAATTGCCTTTTGCCCGCGGCTGCTTGCCGGCATTGCCAGCGGGGGACTCATCGTTTCTGCTCCTCTATCAAGTACAGATTAAATTTTTACTTATTATAGCGCACAAATTTAGCCTTGTCAACCCTTTTGGCCCGTATTTTCGCTAAAATTTGCAAATTTTAGGCTGGTTTGCGGCAAAATTGCGCCATACTTGTTTATTTTGCCTTCATAATTTTAACATAAGCCGGGCTTACAATAGGGGTACAAAGCAAAAATAAAATGAAAAAAGGGGGAGCACGCCATGCCGCAAACGGTATTTGAGCGGGTAGAAAAAAAGTATTTGCTAACGCCCCGGCAGGCTGCACAGCTGCAAAGCCTTTTGCAGGGGCACCTGGTGCCGGATGAATACGGCCCCAGCACCGTTTGCAGCCTTTACGCCGACACGGCCGATTATTTATTAATTCGCCGCTCGGTAGAAAAGCCGGCGTATAAAGAAAAGCTGCGGCTGCGTACCTACGGGGTGCCAACCGGGCAGTCCACCGCTTTTTTAGAGCTGAAAAAGAAGCTGAACGGCACCGTTTACAAGCGCCGTCTAACCTTAAATTACCAAACCGGCCTTAAAATTTTAAACGGGCAGCGGCAGCTGCTGCCGGGTACGCAAATTGGGCGGGAAATTGGCTGGTTTTTACAAAGCTACAACGGCCTGCGCCCCACCGCTGCGGTTTTTTGTAAGCGGCAGGCATTTTGCGACCGCGGCAACCCCACCCTGCGTTACACCTTTGACCGAAACATTACAGCGTGCCTAAACCGGCTGGATCTTTCGGTTAACGCTGGGGGCGTACCGCTTTTAAACCCCGGCGAGGTGCTGCTGGAACTAAAAACCGGCCAAAACCTGCCGCTTTGGCTTTGCCGGCTGCTTAGCGAGCTTAAAATTTACCCTACCGGCTTTTCTAAATACGGCACGCTGTACCAAAATTTTGTTTTAGGCGGGCGGCCGTTGCCGGCTGGGTCGAGCAGGGCTGTTTGCCGGTAACGGCACTACACTTTGGCGGCCAAACGCCCAAAAAAGCTTTTAAAAACGATTCGGCCAGCGCTTTAAGCCGGGGTTGCTTTAGGGCAATTTTTTGCGGCGCTGCGTTATTTAAATAAACAAGCAATTTTTTGTGCTAAAGCGGCCCGAGCAACGGCACAGTCTGGAGTGCGTTATATTGCTTTTGGAATTTCGCAACCTTGGCATTCTGCGCCTTTGGCCTTTTGCAGCAACTTTGGCTTTTCGCTTTTTTTGCAAGTTTTCCCGCTTTTTTGCATTTTTCTTTTTGCGCTTTAAAATGTTTTGAACGGAGAGTTTTACCATGTTGGAACAAATTTTTACCTCTATTACCAAAAACACCGTAACCCCCGCCGGCTTTTTTATTTGCACCGGCTGTTCGCTGCTGCTGGGCTTTTTGCTGGCGGCAGCCTACCAGTTTAAAAACAGCACCAGTAAAAGCTTTGTGCTAACCTTAGCGCTGCTGCCAACCATTGTGCAGGTTATTATGATGTTGGTCAACGGTAATTTGGGCACCGGCGTGGCGGTTATGGGCGCTTTTTCGCTCATTCGCTTTCGCTCGGCACCCGGCACCGCGCGGGAAATTTTAGCCATTTTTTCGGCCATGGCGGTTGGGCTGGCTACCGGGGTGGGCTACATTGGCATTGCGGCCGTTTTTACGGCTATTATAATAGCGGCAACCTTTTTGTACACCGTTACCGGTTTTGGCGCCGGTGCCAATTGTAGGCGGGAGCTTAAAATTACCATTCCCGAAAGCTTAGATTACACCGAGGTATTTGGCGATCTGTTTGAAAAGTATACGAAATCACACCGCTTGAACAAGGTTAAAACCAGTAACCTGGGCAGCCTGTTTCAGCTGTATTATTCGGTAGAGCTGCGTTCGGAGCAGCAGGAAAAAGCGTTTTTAGACGAGCTGCGCTGCCGTAACGGAAATTTAGATATTATTAGCAGCCGTTTTGCAACGGTGCGGGAGGAGCTGTAAAACACCATGAAAAAATTATTTTCCGTTTGCACGGCGCTTTGCCTGCTTTTGGTGGCTGCGGGGTGCGGCAAAAGCAGCAACACCGGCACCGCAGCGGTTGCGGCCGGGGCAGCTCATTCCTCCATTTCGGTAGAAAAAATGAACTTGGAATTGACCGACCGGGACAGTGATGATTCTTATAGTGCCGACTCGGCCGTTACTTTAAGCAAGACCGATGAGGTTTTAAACATTACGGCGGCCGGCACCTACCTGGTAAGCGGAACACACCGCCAAATTGTGGTGGCCGCGCCCGAAAACGCCAAGGTGCAGCTGGTGCTGCAAAATGTAACGCTGACCGCGCAGAACGAGCCGGCTATTTATGTGAAATCGGCCGACAAGGTTTTTGTAACGCTGGCTGAGCAAAGCGTGAATACCGTTTCAGACGGCGGCAGCCGCCAAAGCGGGCAGGAAAGCGCCGACGCAGCCATTTTCAGCAAGGCCGACCTAACGGTAAACGGCACCGGCACCTTAAAGGTTACCGGCAATTACAAGCACGGCATTGTAAGTAAGGATGACCTTGTAATTGCCAACGCCAAGCTGGCAGTTACCGCCGCGCGCCACGGGTTAGAGGGCAAGGATTGCCTAAAGCTGAGCGAGGCCGATTTAACTGTAACCGCCGGGGGCGACGCCCTGCGCAGCACGAACGAGGAGGACGAAACCCGCGGTTTTATTGTTGTTTACAGCGGCAATTACAGCCTAACCGCCGAGCAGGACGCCGTGCAGGCCCAAACCGCACTGCTTATTAAAAACGGCACCTTTACCCTGCAAAGCGGCGGCGGCAGCGCCAACGCCAGCACCACCCCAAACGGTGAAAAAAACCAAAATTGGGGCAACTGGGGCCGGCCGGAGCAGGAAAACAGCACCGCAGACGAAAACACCGCCAGCGCCAAGGGCCTAAAGGCGGGCACGCTGTTAAAAATTGAAAACGGCAGCTTTACAGTAGATTCCTCTGACGACAGTATTCACGCCAACGGCGATATTGAAATTAACGGCGGCAGCCTGCAGCTTACCTCGGGCGATGACGGCGTGCACGCCGACAGCAGCCTGTTTGTAAACGGCGGTACGCTTACGGTTCAAAAATCTTACGAGGGGTTAGAGGCCGGCGTGTTAAACCTAAACGGCGGTAATTTAAGCATTACCGCCTTCGACGACGGCTTGAACGCTGCCGGCGGAAAGGACGGTTCTGCTTTAAACGGGCGGCCGGGGCAAAACGAATTTGCTGCCGACGAAAGCGTTACGCTGAATATTACCGGCGGGTACCTTTTTGTAAACGCCTTGGGCGACGGGCTGGATTCTAACGGCAATTTAACCGTTACCGGCGGCACGATTTTGGTTAGCGGGCCGGAGGATAACGGCAACGGCGCGCTGGATTATAACGGCGAAGCGGTAATTACCGGCGGCACCGTTATTGCTACGGGCAGCGGCGGCATGGCGCAGGGCTTTGGCCAAAATTCTACGCAGGCGGCGTTTATGTACACCCTAACGCAAACGGTGCAGGGCGGCACCGAGGTTGCCGTTACCCAAAAGGACGGCACGGTGCTGGCCTCGTTTTTACCCTCTAAGGCCTTTAACAATGTGGTTGTAAGCTGCCAAGGACTTAGCAGCAGCGGCACCTACCAATTAAAGCTGGGCGGTACGGTTTCGGGGGCCGATGAAAACGGCTTTGCCGAAAGCGGCACCGTTAGCGGCGAGCAAAGCAGCTTAGAGGTTGCGCTAACCGGCCAAATTACAACCTTTGGCAGCGCCGGCGGCTTAGGGCAAAACGGCGGGCCCGGTAAGGGCGGCCAGGGGGAACCCGGCCAAAAGGGCAAGGGCGGGCCCGGCGGCAACAGGCAGTAACCCCCACGCTGCCAAAAAACGCGGTGATTTTAACAAATTGCCAAGGCGTTTAACAAGGCTTACACTTGAATTTTTTAAAATCGGTGTTTGTAAGTGTACCATGGTTAAAGGGCAGTACAAAATTAAGACAAATTGCAGCGCTGAAAATTTTAATAAGCAAAAAAAAGGCAACGGACCGTCCACTTTTTTGGGGTCCGTTGCCTTTGATTTATTTTGCTTAGTAAAAATAAAATTATTTAGCGGCCTGTTTTTGTGCGTTTACATGGCGTTTAATTGCTTCAAACGAGCTGTCGCTAATATCGTGCTCCATTTTGCAAGCGTCCTCGGCCGCAATGGCCGGGTCTACCCCTAAGCGAATTAAAAAATCGCTTAGCAGGGTGTGGCGCTCGTAAATTTTTTGTGCAATTTCAAGGCCGGAGCTTGTTAGGGTAATATAGCCGGATTTATCTACCAAAATAAACCCGCCCTCTTTTAACAGGCCAACCGCCCGGCTTACGCTGGGCTTGGAGAAGTTCATGTAGGTGGCAACATCCAACGAACGAACCGCCCCGCTTTTGCGGGCCAGCACATAAATTGATTCCAAGTACATTTCGCCGGATTCCTGCAAATGCATGGTAGGTTTCTCCTTTAAATAATAGTTGATTTGGCAAGGCCGGGTGCCCCAAGGGCCGGGGCGGCGCTAATTTTAACGGCGGCAAGGCTGGGCAAAGGGCTAAACAAAAGGGCCTTGCCGGTTTGTTTGCCCAAAGCGGCGCGGTTTGGCCTTTGCAAACCGCCTTTAAAACGCTTTTTACTGCTTTTAGGCGTTTCTTACCGTTTAGTATACCACTTTTTTTTCGTTTAAGCAAGTGCCGGTTTTAAATTTTCGGCGCAGGGCTTAATCGGCAACGGTTAGCTCAATTTGGTCGCCAACAAAGGTTACGCTGCCGCTTTTTAAAGATTGCGCCGTAATTTTTCTATCGGCTGCAGCAGCCGGGTCTAAGCTTTCGCCCTGGGCGGTTTTAATACCGCTTACGGTCAGCTTGCCGTCGCTTAACAGCTCGGCAACGGTTTTTCCGGTGTAATCGGGCACGGTAAGGCGTTTACCGCTCACCGTTACGGTAACAGTGCCGGTAACCTTTTTGCCAACCTCTACCGACTGGGCTAAAACTGTGCCCGGTCCGGCAGCGTCGGTTTTAAATTTTAGGGTGTAGGAAATGCCGGCCTCTAAAAGCTGCGCCAAAGCGTCGTGCAGGGGGGTGCCAACAATTTCGGGCATGTAAACGGCATTGCTGCTGCCCGAGCTAACGGTTACCGAAATGGCCTTGCCAAGCTCTACCCGCAGCCCGCTTTTAATTGATTGCTCTAAAATAATGCCCTCTTCTGCGCTTTCCGATTCCCGGTAATTAATTTTGCCCAGGCGCAGCCCTAAGGCCTGCAGTTCGTTTTCGGCCTCGTCAATGGTTTTGCCGGTAAGCGTTGGGCAAATGGCCAGGTCGCCGTCCTGCTCCGGCTCGGAGCTGCTGCTTTTGGGGGTACGGTAGGTGGGTTTGGTGCTGGAGGTATCGTGGTAGCCGGTGCCAATGCGGCTTTCCTGCTGCTCGGCCTGCCCCGAAATAACAAGCTCAGAGTTTGTGTTGCCCTTGCCGGCTTTGCCCTTTGGCAGCAAAATTAGAGCCGCTGTTAAGGTGCCTAAAACAACAACTAAGCCGGTGCAAAGCAGCACCAAAGGCAGGGCCTTGCGTTTTTTTGCAGCTGTTGCTTTTTCGGCAGCTGGTTCTTTTTCGGCCGCCGGTGTTGCGTCTTGGGGGGCTAAGCCCCCGGCCGGTTGGCCGTTGCCGCTTTTAGTTTGCCGCGTTTTTTCGCCGCCGCTTGGCAGCTTGGCAAAAAGCAGGCTTGCCTGCCCTAAAAATTTAGAAAACAAGGTTTGCGGGCTGTACTTTTTTAAAACGCGGGGGCTGTTCAGCTGGCGCAGCACCGCTGCAGCGCTGCCGCTGCGCACGCGAACCTGCCAGTTTAACCCGTTTAAAAGGGCGCCGCTTTGGGCCGCGGTTAAACCGCGATTAAACCGTCGGGGGCTTTGCAAAGTATCGGCACGGGGGCGCTCAAAGCAAACGGGGGGAATATGGCCGCACAAAATGCGGTACAAAACCGCCGCTAACGAGTAGGCGTCGGCCGCGGGTGATATATCTCCGGCGCTGGGGTCAAACAGTTCCGGCGCCGCGTAGGAGGGGTTGATGCAGGCGGCGCGCAGTTCTAAATCGGTTACCGATTCAAAAACCGAGACGCCTAAGCCGTACAGCCGCAGCTCGCCGTTTTTTAAAATGTAAATGTTCCCGGGGCAGGCGGTACCAAAAACAATGCCGGCGGCGTTTAGGGCCTTAAAGGCCGCGGCAAGCTCTTTGGCAAATTGCAGCGCGTGCGCTTTGGTAATGGCAATATTGCTGTGCAGCAGCTCCCGCAATGGGGTGCCCTCAAAATAAGCGTGCACGGCAACGCCAAAGCCGTCTTGCTCAAAAACATCTATGGTGCGGGGCAGTACGCTGCAAAGGTTTACCTCGGCCATGGCGCGGCTAAACTGCAAAAATTGCTGCAGCAGCGCCCGGTTGGCAACCGCTTTTTGGCCTACCTTTAACCGCCCGCTGCAAATGCGCAGCAGCACACGGTCGTTTGCAACTAAATCAAACCCGGCGTAAATTTGGCAGGCGGGCTGCTCCTCTAACAATGCGCCAACGGTGTAGCGCTCTTTTAAAACGCTGCCGACAGCTAACGCCCCTACAGGGTTGGGCTTTAAAATCTCGTACCCGCAGGCCGGGCAGTTTTTCTCGGTTGTTACCGGCTGCATACAGGCCGGACATCTGTTTTCCAAAAAATCACCTCTAATAAACGGCGGTAAGCCGCAAGTGAAACAATAGTGTACGCACAAAAAACGCGGGGAAAGGCCAACCTAAGCGGAGGCAAAGCAGCGGTTTTGCTTTGAAAACAAAGGTCGCGCCTTTGCGGGCCAAGGTTAACCAGGCCTGAATAAAGCTGAATTTAAATGGCTTTTAGCCAAAACAAGGTTTGGCCAAAAATTAATTTACCTTAAATTTATTTTATGAACCAAAAGGGAAATTATTACCGAACAAAATGGCTTTTATTGGCAAATCTTTTACCGAATCGCTGCCCGGCGCCGTTGCCGCACTCTGCCGCAAAGTGCTGCTCTGGCCCGGCTGCAACGCGCTGCTATTATGGCCCAACCAAAAAGTACTGCTGTTAGGGCTCGGCTGCAACGCACCGTTATTCCTCCTGCTCTAACAGGCTTACCTGTATGCCGCGGGTTGGCAGCGGAGTAGAAAAAACAATTTGCGTTTCGGTGTTGCCAAAGGTTTGCAGTTTGTTAATAAAGGCGTCCAGCGCCTCGGTGCTTTCAAACGCAACCTTTAAAATCATAGAATAATGCCCGGTTACACAGTTGCATTCCAGCACATTGGGGTGGCCGGTAATAAAGGGGTAAAATTCCGGCTTTTGCACCGGCTGCACCTCTAAATTAATAAACGCAACAATGGGAAATCCTAATTTTTTGTGGTCTACAATGGCGCTGTAGCCGGTTAAAATGCCCTCGCGCTCCAGCCGTTCTATTCTGGCGGCGGTAGCCGGGGAGGAAAGAAACACCTGCTCGGCCAGCTGCTTTAGCGGCACGCGGGCGTTTTTTTGCAGTAGTCCAATTAGCTTTAAATCAATCGAATCCATTTTAATCCCCTTTACTTTCACAGTCTTCACCCGGCAGGGCCGGCGTTACAAACAAGGTTTTGTTGGTGGTGTAAATTACCATGCCCGGTTTGGCCCCGGCCGGCTTTTTTACAAACTTTTGCGGCGTGTAATCTACCGGAACACTGCCCGACTGCCGCGCTTTAGAGTAATACGCGGCCAGCCCGGCGGCGGCTAAAACGGCCTTTTCGCTGGGCTTTGCCCCGTCGCAGCAAAGAATAACGTGCGAGCCGTGAATGTTTTTGGTGTGAAACCACCAATCGGTTTTTTGCGCCAGCTTTAAGGTTAACCGGTCGTTTTGCAAATTGTTTCGCCCCACTAAAATTTTAAACCCGTCTACCGTAAATTCAAGCGGCTTTACCGGTGCAGAGGCTTTTTTGGCACCTTTGCCGGCGGTTTTTAGGTAGCCGGCCTCGGCCAGCTCGGTGCGAATTTCACGCAGGGTTTGGGTATCGTCGGCCGATTGCAGCGCAAATAAAACCGATTGCAGGTAGCTTTGCTCTGCTTTGCAGCTGCGAATAAGTCCGGCCAGTGTTTGCTCGGCGGTGCAGGCCTTTTTGTAGCTTTTAAAAAAGGCGGCGGCATTTTGCGCGGGCGAAAGGGCCGGGTTTAGCAAAATAGTTAGCTCTTCGCCCGTTTCGCTGTAATAGTTTTGCACCGTAACGGCGGTTGCGCCACGCTCCACCCGGTACAAATTGGCTTTTAACAGCTCGCCTTGAATACGCAAATTCTCTTTATTCTTGGTGGCGTTTTGCTCTTTTTGCCGCAGGGCCAGCTTGCGCTCGCAGCGGCTAAGCAAATTTCGCACGGTTTTTAATAAATCGGCCGAAAAACGCTCTAACCGGCGCAGACGGTCGCGCTCGCCGTAAAAAGCCTCCAGCAGCTCGCTGTAGCCGGGCAGTTGCTTTAGGCGGTACAGGCTGCCGTACTGTTGCACAGCCAAAAAGGTAAAATCCTTGGGGCAGCCGTTTGGCTCTGCCAACAGCATCGGCGTGCCGCCGTTTAACACTGCGGTTTTCAAGGCGTTTAGCTGCTGCTCAATTGTTTTTGGTAAAACGGCGGTGCCGGGGCTTTCGGGCGCGTTGCAGCGCAGGGCAAGCTCGCGGCAAAGCAGGGGTGAAACACCCGCAACCTGCTGCAAAACGGCGTTTGGCAGCGGCAGGCCGCTTTGGGCAATTTTGGCGGCGGCGGCGGTTAGGTCGCCGGTTAAAAGGTCGGTTTTGTCAGCGCTTTGCGGCAGCTCGTACCGCGCGCCGGGCTGCAGCAGCCGGCCACCCTTTTCAAGGTCGCTGTGGCGGGCACATTCAATAATTTTGCCTTCGGCTCCAACTAAAATTAAGTTGGCCGAGTGGCCCATTAGTTCGCACACCAGCTTTAGTGCCACCCGGTCGCCCAGTTCGTTGGTGGCCTGTACGGTAAAGCACAGCAGCCGTTCGCAGCCGTAGGTTTCTACCGCCGTTATGCGCCCGCCGCAAAGGTACTTGCGCAGCAGCATACAAAACATGGGCGGCTTTTCGGGGTTTTCAAAGCTTTGGGTGGTAAAATTAACCCGCGGTCGGTCGGGGCTAATAGAAAAAAACAGCCGGTAATGGCAGCCGCGCCCCTTTAGGGTTAGCAAAAATTCGTTTTTCGAGGGAATATGGATCTTTTCAATGTGGGTGTCTACTGCCGTTTGCAGCTCGGCGGCCAGACAATGAATGAAACAGCCGTCTAACGGCATAAGGTGTCACTCCTAAAATAATATTTTTTGCTTTGCCGGGTTAAACTCGGTGCCCGGCCGGGTTTAGTAATTGGCCGGCTCTGCAATCGTCCGGCTCTGCAATCGTCCGGCCGGACTTTGCAATTGGGCGGTCAGGCCCCGCAAGGGGTCGGTCGGGCTTAGTAATTGTTCGGGGCCGTTTGGCACCGGCTCGGTTTTGGTTATTCCGGCTTAGCGGGTTTGGTTGTTTCATCGGGTTTTTCTGCCGGTGTGGAGCCGGCTTGCGCTTGGCCGGGGTTTTGCGTTTGCCCGGCGCCGGTTTGCGCGTTTTTGGCCTTATTAGTCTGCGCTGGCTTTAAAACCGCCTGCGTTGGCTCAGCCGCTTGCTTATTGCGCTTTTTGCCCCTTGGCTTTGGTGCGGCGGCGGTACTGTTTAACAGCTGCTGCCACTGCTCGGCCGAAATGCTTTGGGCCGAAATACTGTACCGGCGGTAAATGCTTTCGGCAATTTCGCGGCAGCCGGCAGTGTCGTAATGCTTTTGGCGAATGGCAATTATGCAGGCAACCAGCAGGCTGGCTACAAAAACGGCCGTTGGCAGCAGGTGCCGCCACAGCAGGGTAAAATAATCGCCCGCGTTAATGTTGCCGGAAAGGCGGGTGTAGTAGGTGGCCAGCAGCGCTAAGGAGGAAACAAGGCCGGCAATCAGCCGCGCCAGCGGCAGCTTTAATTTTGCAAACAAAGCGGTAGAAAGCTGCACCAGCCCCATAATGCCTACGGCAATCAGGCTGTTTTTAATGGCGCTGATCTGCCCGGCTTGAATGTCGTTTACCACGGTGGTTTTGTTGCTAAGCTTGGTGGTTAGGTCAAAAAAAGTGCCTAAAAAATAAAGCAGATTAATTACCGTGCAGCAAAGCAGCGCCAGCAAATTAATTAGGTGAAAGGTTTTGTAAGCGGGGGAGGCCGTTGTGGCGTAGCTTACCCCCTGCCGGGCCTGCTTTTGGCGCAGCAGCTCTAACAAAGCCTGTTGCTCGGTCTGCGGTTGTTTTTTCATTATTTTAAGCTCCTTTAGCCCAAAATTTTTAATTTTTAAAGCACGCGAGGGGTTATTTCCGCCTGCCTATGGTTAAATACTTTATTATCATAACATTTTTTTGTAATTTTTGCAACCAAAAGCATTGCGAAATTTTGCATTTTCATATATAATATTAAGTAATAGCCCGCCGGGGCTGATTTTTACCTTTAAAAAGGGGGGAGCCTGCCGTGCCAATGCCAATGGGGCCGCCAATTGGCGGGGGGAGCGAAAAATACAAAGAGCCGCTGCCCAAAAGCCTGCGCGAGGCCCCGCGCTTTTTAAAAAATGTTATTTTTAAATTTTTTGGCCATTTGGGCTACATTTTAAAATTAGTTTGGCAAACCGGGCGGTGGATCACCCTTTCGATGTTTGCTATTGCCGTTTTGCAGGGTGTGCTGCCGGTTGTAACGGCTAAAATAGGGGCGCAGCTTTTAAACATTTTAGCCAAGGGGTACCAGGCTGCCGTAACCCAAGCCGGCTTTAACATTGCCGTTGTTACCACCCTGCTGCTTTTGCAGTTTGTTTGCATTTTTATTACCGGCATTCTTTCCCGCGTGAACATGGTTGTTACGCGCATAGCGGGCGAACTGGTGGTAAACCATGTTACGGTTATGATGATTCAAAAATCCAAAGAGGTAGACCTGCAAAGCTACGACAAGCCCGAGTTTTACGAGCGGCTGGAAAACGCCGGACGCGAGGCCGGGATTCGCCCCATTCAAATTTTAAACGCGGTGTTTTCGGCCGTTAGCGCCGTTATTAGTATGGTTTCTTTTTTTGCAATTCTTTGCAGTGTAAACGCGGCTGCGCCGTTTTTAATTTTAATTTTGGCGCTGCCTTCGGCAATTGTTAGCTTTGTTTACCGCAAAAAAAACTTTGCCTATGTGCGCCGCCGCTCTACCGACCGCCGCCAGCTTGCCTATTATTCGGGCCTTTTAACGAATAAAGACATGGTAAAGGAAATTAAAATTTTTGGCCTTTCCAACACCTTTGAGCAAAAATACAACCAAACCTTTCAAAAATACTTTAAGGGCTTAAAGCGGCTGTATTTAAAAGAGGGCGCCTGGAATATTGCCGTTTCATTGGTTTCGGCCTTTGTAAACTGCCTGCTATTTTACATGGTGGCAAAAATGGTGCTTTCCGGGCAGATTATGGTGGGCGATTATTCATTGTACACCGGGGCGCTGAACTCAATTGTTTCAGGCGTTACGGCGCTGATCACCGCCCTTTCCACCATTTACGAGGGCACACTATTTATAGACAATTTAATTACCTACATGAACGAAAAGCAAACTGTTGTGCCAACCTTAAACCCGCCGGCCGTGCCAAAAAAACACACCGGGCATAAAATTGAGCTGAAAAATGTTTCGTTTTGCTACCCGCAAACCAACACTTATGTAATTCAAAACCTAAGCTGCGTTATTGAGCCAGGCAGCACGGTAGTGTTGGTGGGGCTGAACGGTGCCGGAAAAACCACCCTAATTAAGCTTATTACTCGGTTGTACGACCCAACCGAGGGCGAGATTTTATTAGACGGGCGTAATCTTAAAGAATACGATTTATCGGCTTTGTACAGCCTGTTTGGCACCATTTTTCAAGACTTTGGCAAATACGCCGTTTCGGCGGGGGAAAATATTAGCTTTGGGCAGGTGGCCCGGCCGCCGCAGCCGCAGCGGGTGCAGCAGGCTGCCCAAAAGGCCGATGCCGAGGATTTTATTACCCGCCTGCCAAACGGCTACCAAACGCAGCTGACCCGTTATTTTGATGAAAACGGCATAGAGCTTTCGATTGGCCAGTGGCAAAAGCTTTCAATTGCGCGGGCCTTTTACAGCAATTCCGACATTTTAATTTTAGACGAACCAACCGCCTCGCTGGACGCCATTGCCGAGCAGGAGGTTTACAGCCAGTTTGACTCCTTACGGCGGGACAAAACAACCATTTTTGTTTCGCACCGGCTTTCCAGCGCAACGGTGGCCGATAAAATTTTGGTGCTGCAAAACGGCCGGCTGGCCGAGCAGGGCACCCACGCCGAGCTGATGGCTCAAAAGGGCGAATATTACCGGCTGTTTACCACCCAGGCCAAGCGCTACCGGGAGGCCGAAAGCACCATTTAATTTGGAACAGCACAATAAACCCGGTTTATATATCATAATCTGTAATAACCCGGTTTCTGTTTTTAAATTGCGGGGCTGCCTGCATTATGCGCCGGGCCATTTGCGTAAAAATTTTTGCTTACGCTAAGCCGGCTAAAAGCAGCCGCCAATAAAAGTTTATTTAGTTTAAAAGGAGCATTACGAAAATGTACATTTTAAAATTAAAGCCTGCACTTAAAGATTACCTTTGGGGCGGCACAAAGCTGAAAACCGAATACCGCATGCAAACAAATTTAGAAAAGGTTGCCGAGGCCTGGGTGCTTTCCACCCACAAGGACGGCCCCAGCACCGTTTTAAACGGCGAGCTGGCCGGCAAAACCCTTAACGAGGCCATTGCCGCCTTTGGGCCGGATTGTTTGGGCGAGCGCGGCAAGGCGTTTCAGAATTTTCCTGTTTTAATTAAGCTTATTGACGCGAAGGATAACCTTTCGGTGCAGGTTCACCCGAACGACGAATACGCCCTGCGGGTTGAGGGCGAGTTTGGCAAGACCGAAATGTGGTATGTGGTAGACCACGAGCCGGGTGCCGGTATTTATTACGGCTTTAAGCGCGAAATTACCAAAGAAGAATTTCGCCGCCGTATTGAGGACAACACCTTAACCGAGGTGCTGAATTTTGTTCCGGTAGAAACCGGCAAAACCTATTTTATTGAGTCTGGCACCATTCACGCCATTGGCAAGGGCATTTTAATTGCCGAAATTCAGCAAAACTCCAACACCACCTACCGCGTTTCCGACTACGGGCGCTTAGGGGTCGACGGCAAGCCCCGCCCGCTGCACATTGAAAAAGCGGTAGAGGTTACCCGCCTGGCCCCGCCGCGGCCGCACATTCCGCAAAATAAGGCTCTGCTGGCCGATTGCAAATATTTTAAAGTTCGGCTGCTGCAAATGCAAAGCGGCGCCGAGCTGAATGTAGACGGCGGCTCTTTCTCCTCCATTTTGTGCTTAGAGGGGCAAGCCGAGCTGGGCGGCGTGCATTTGGAAAAGGGCGATTGCGCCTTTATTCCGGCCGGGTTTGGCAGTGTGCAGCTGCTGGGCAGCGGCAAGTTTATTGAAAGCAGGGTTTAACGCCGTGGCAACCTTAAATATTGTTTTGGTAGAGCCTGAAATTCCGCAAAACACGGGCAATATTGCCCGTACCTGCGCCGCTACCGGCGCGCGGCTGCACATTGTGCGCCCTATGGGCTTTAAAATTGATGATAAAAAGCTAAAGCGTGCCGGGCTGGATTACTGGCACCTTTTAGACATTACCTACTACGATAGTACCGACGAGCTTTTTTTAAAAAATCCCAACGCCGCGTTTTACTATTTTACTACCAAAGCCCGGCAGGTTTACGCTAATGTTTGTTACCCCAACAACTGCTTTTTGGTTTTTGGAAAGGAAACTAAGGGCCTGCCCGAGCCGCTGCTGCTAAAGAATAAAGAAAACTGCGTGCGGGTGCCAATGGTAGAGGGGGCGCGCAGCCTAAACCTTTCTAACACCGTGGCACTGGCGGCGTACGAGGTTTTGCGCCAATGGCAGTTTCCGCAGCTGCAAAATGCCGGCCGGTTGCATTTGTATAATTGGGATACCGGCGAGCTGTTAGAAACCCCGTTGCCGGGTTAAACCCGGTACGCAGCCAAACCCCGATTTTTAAAAAATTAGGTACGGGCACGGTGTAAAGCTTCAACAATTCGTTAGAATTACCCGTGCTTACCCGTAAGTGTGTTCTTTTTAAAATTCTGCACCCTAAGCCGGCAAAGGCCCAAAGCTTAACGGCCTAAAACTTTGGCGCGCAGGCAATATTGTTTTATAATTGGGCTGAAAAGGTCAAAAAACAAGGCCGAAAATGCCCGCCGCCGAAAGCCTTTTAACCGGTTGGCCGGCAAAAAACAAGCTGTTTTGGTTTGGTAAGAATAAAGTTTATTGGCTTGTTAAGAACTTTTAGATTAAGGAAATTTTATGCTGTTTCATGTAATAACCGTTTCCAAGCAGGTGCTGGTGCTGTTTATTTTAATTGGTATTGGCTTTTTGCTGGCAAAATTAAAGGTAATGAGCAAAGAGGGGGCGCGCGTTTGCTCCGATCTTGCTTTGTACCTTGCAACCCCCTGCGTAATTTTAAAATCCTTTTCCCGCAGCTTTAGCCCCGAAATGCTAACGGGGTTTTTGGTTTGCCTGGTCGCCGCGGTTGGCATTCACCTGTTTGGCATTGCGCTGGGGTGGCTGCTGTTTCGCCGGGCCAAGGAAAATACCCGCCGGGTGTTAAACTTTGCGGCGGTTTTTTCAAACGCCGGGTTTATGGCAATTCCGCTGCAGCAGGCCGTTTTGGGCGAGGTTGGCGTGTTTTACGGTGCCTCGTACATTGCGGTGTTTAACCTGTTTATGTGGACCTACGGGTTGTATGTTATCAGCGGCGACAAAGCCCAGCTCAGCCTTAAAAAAATTGTAATAAACCCCGGGGTGTTCTCGGTTTTTTTAGGGTTTATTTTGTTTTTGTGCCGGGTGCAGCTGCCCGAACTGATTTTAAAACCGGTAGAATTTTTGGCCGGGTTAAACACCCCGCTGCCAATGCTGGTAATTGGGTTTTACTTGGCCGGCAGCAATGTGCTAAAAAGCTTAAAAAGCCCGCTGGCCTTGCTGGCAATGGCGGTAAAGCTGTTGGTTATTCCGTTGGCGGCGCTGCTGGTTTTGCGGCTGTGCGGGCTTACAGGCAGCGTGCCGGTGGCAATGGTAATTGCGGCCAGCGCCCCTACGGCGGCCGCCACCACCATGTTTTCTGCCAAATACGGCCGCAATACCGAGCTTTCGGTAAACCTGGTTTCGGCAACAACCGTGCTTTCAATTTTAACAATGCCGCTGGTAATTGCGTTGGCGCAGCTGTAACGCCAAAGGCGGCCGCTTGGTAAAGGGTGCCTGCCGTAAACACCCGCAGTGAACAGCCGGCGTAAACAATCGCCGTGCAAAAATTGGGTAAACACCCGCTATAAACGGCTGCCGCACAACAATTGGGCAGGCAAAACCAGCTCGTTGCAGGGCATTGCTGAATTTTAAAAATAAAAAGCCCTTTGGGTCGGCAGGCTCTGCCAGCCAAAAAAAAGCGCAAGGCCCGCCGGTTGGCAGCCGGGGTTTAACCGCCTAAAGGGCAAACGGGCGACTTTTTGGGGGCGTGGCCCGGCGGCGCAATTTTATTTGACAAACAGCCCGCCCGTGTGGTAAGATATTTTGGAACAAATTTGGCGTTTTTGCCCTTTGCGGGCAGCGCTAACCGGGAAAAGAGGTACCCAATGGTTTGGACAGAAATTAAATTAAAAATTCCAACCGCCCGCGCCGAGGAGGCGGCCGGCATTGCCAACATGGTAGTGCCCTATGGCCTGTATTTAGAGGATTATTCTGACTTAGAGCAGCAGGCGGTAGAAATTGCGCATATTGATTTAATAGACGAGGAGCTGCTGCAAAAAAATCGCGACGAGGCAATTATTCACCTGTATTTGCCCAGTAACGAAAACGCGCGGGAAAGCCTGAGCTTTTTAAAAGAGCGGTTTGAGGCGGTTCATATTCCCTTTCAAGCCGATACCGACACGGTAGACCCCAAGGATTTTGAAAATAACTGGAAAAAATATTTTAAAAGCACTGAAATTGGCCGGCGGCTTTGCATTTGCCCCAGCTGGGAGCAGTACAATAATAAAGAAAACCGCAAGGTGCTTAAAATAGACCCCGGCGCTGCTTTTGGTACCGGAACCCACGCAACCACCGCCATGTGTTTAGCGCTGTTAGACCAATTTATTACCCCCAACCAAACGGTTTTGGATATTGGCTGCGGCAGCGGAATTTTATCAATTGCCGCGGTGCTGCTGGGGGCCGAGCGCGCCACCGGTATTGATATTGACCCGGTTGCCGTAAAGGTAGCGCGGGAGAATGCCGCGTTAAACGGCCTTTCGGAAAAGACCGAGTTTTTGGTTGGCAATTTAAACGAAAAAATAACCAGCCGTTACAGCGTTGTTTGCGCCAATATTGTGGCCGATGTTATTATGGCCTTAGCGCCGGATGTACCGGGATTGTTGGCGCCGGGCGGGCGTTTTTTGTGCTCCGGGATTATTGACTCCCGCGCCGAGGAGGTTCGCGCCGCGCTGCTGCGGGCCGGGCTGCAAATAACCAACACTGTAACCGAAAGCAACTGGGTTGCCTTTGCCGCAACCGTTGCGCAATAATTTTTTAACGGAGAACACTATGTTAGAATTTGAGGAACAAAAATTAAGGCTTAGCGGCGCCGAGGGCGAGCTGCAAAATTTGTGCGATGCCATTTCCCCTAAAAAGCTGGCGGCTGAAATTGAGGAGCTGGAGGCTAAAACCACGCAGCCCGGATTTTGGGATAACCGCGAGGGCTCGGAAAAAACGCTTAAAACCATTGGCGAAAAAAAGGCAAAGCTGGAAACCTACATCTCCCTTAAAGGGCTGTTTGACGACACCATGACCCTAATTGAAATGGCCGATGAGGAGGGGGACCTTACCGTTTTAGACGAGGTAAAAGCGGATGTAGAAACCTTTGAAAAACGCTTGGCCGCGGCAACGCTTGCTACCCTGCTTACCGGCGAGTACGATAAAAACAACGCTATTTTAACCTTTCACGCCGGTGCGGGCGGCACCGAGGCGCAGGACTGGAACGAAATGCTGGTTCGTATGTACACCCACTGGGCCGAAAAGCACGGCTTTAACGCCAAAATGCTGGACTTTTTAGACGGCGACGAGGCCGGCCTGAAAAGCGCGGTGCTGCTGGTAGAGGGCACCAACGCCTACGGCTATTTAAAAAGCGAGCACGGGGTGCACCGCCTGGTGCGCGTTTCCCCGTTCGATTCCTCCGGTCGTCGCCACACCTCCTTTGCCTCGTTAGAGGTTATGCCCGAAATTTCGGACGATACCGAAATTAATATTCGCCCCGAGGATTTAAAGGTAGATGTTTACCGCTCCAGCGGCGCAGGCGGGCAGCATGTTAATAAAACCTCCTCGGCCGTTCGAATGACGCACCTGCCGACCGGCATTGTGGTTGCCTGCCAGAACGAGCGCAGCCAGCACCAAAACCGCGAGGTCTGCTTAAAAATGTTAATGTCAAAGCTCATAGAAATTAAAGAGCGCGAGCATTTAGATAAAATTGAGGATATTAAGGGCGTACAAAAGGAGATTGCCTGGGGCTCGCAGATCCGCTCTTATGTATTTATGCCGTACACCCTGGCAAAGGACCACCGCACCGGGTTTGAAAACGGTAACATTAACGCCGTCATGGATGGCGACTTAGACGGTTTTATTCAGGCTTATTTAAAAGCCGCCTCAAAAGGCGAGTTAAAGTAATTTTAACACTTTGGGCCGGCGGGTGCTGAACGCCGTGCGGCCTGCGCGGTTTTAAACCCGCCTGCCCGGTCAGAAACCTTTTTATAAAATTGTGGGAGGCCTTGTTATGCAAAATATTCAAGCGGTTATTTTTACCGCCTTAGCCGCTGTTAGCGCGGTGTTTTTGCGGTGTATTCAGTTAGCGTTTATGATAGAGCCTGCCACCGGCTTTACCACCGACGATATGTCGGTTTTTAGCACGGCAATTACCGTAATAATTTTGCTGCTGTGCATAGTTTGCGGCGTTATTACGCTGTTTGGCCGCGGCAGCAACGGCGAGAGCGCAAAACCCAGGCGCACCTTTGTTTTGGCCGGCGTTTGCTTTTTGCTGGGCTGTGCTTTAATGGTAGAGCCCATTTTAAACGGGGTGGCGGTTAACAATGTGCCGGGCGTTTTGTGCGTTTTAAGGCTTGCGGCAATGCTGCTTTCGGGCGTTTGCTTTCTTTACGCCGGGGTTTGTTTGCTGTTTGGGTACCGCATTGCGTTGGGCCTTACAGTGGTGCCAACCGTTTTGTGGGTGCTGCGGCTCATGTGCACCTTTATCAGCTATACCGTTATGTCCAATATTACCGATAATTTTTACGATATTTGCAGCCTTATTTTTACCCTTTTGTTTTTTATGTATCAGGGCAAAACCCTGTGCGGCGTTGGCAGTAAAAAGCGCGCGGCGTTTATGCGCATAACCGGCAGCGTTGCATTTATTATGAACTTAACGGCCGTGCTGCCGCATTACCTTATTTCGGCCTTTGGGGTAACGGGCTTTGCACACCGCCCGGTAGACCACCCCGTAACCACCCTGCTGGTAACGGCGTACATAGCTGTTTGCCTTTGCTCGGCGCGCGGCAAAGTAAAAGCCGAGGGCGCCGGGCCCGCCGGCAACGCCGCAAAGTAAAATTTAGCCAACGCCACCGGGCAAAACCGTTTAGGGCTTGGCACCGCCCGCCAAGGCGGGCAAAACCGCTTGTAGGTTTATTTCTGTTTGCCTAAAATGCCGCAATTTATTGGCGTAAAACGCCGGGTTAAAACTTTTTGCCGCGGGGCAAACTAAAAAAGGTGATTTAATTGAACAGAATAACAATTGCCGAGCTAAAGCAGCAGCTGCCGGCCTTGGGCGGCCAAACCGTTACGGTGGCCGGCTGGGTTCGCAGCCTGCGCAACGCAAAAAGCTTTGGCTTTTTAAATTTAAACGACGGCAGCTGTTTTTCCGGCGCGCAGGTTGTTTTTGAGCAAAGCAAGCTTACAAATTTTTTTGAAATTGCCCGGTTAAATGTTGGCGCCGCGGTAACGGTTACCGCAACGGTGCTGCTAACCCCGCAAAATCCGCAGCCGTTTGAGCTAAACGCCGCAGCCGTTACGGTCGAGGGTGCCTCCGCGCCCGATTACCCGCTGCAAAAAAAGCGACATTCGTTAGAATTTTTGCGGGAGCAGGCTTACCTGCGGCCGCGCACCAATTTGTTTTCGGCCGTTTTTCGTATTCGCAGTACGGCTGCTTTTGCGCTGCACACCTTTTTTAACAGCCGCGGCTTTCTTTATGTGCACACCCCGTTAATTACTGCGTCCGACTGCGAGGGTGCCGGCGAAATGTTTCGTGTAACCACCCTAAACCCGCAGCAGCCGCCGCTGGACGAAGACGGGCGAGTAGACTACCGCAAAGACTTTTTTGGCAAGCAAACTAATTTAACCGTTTCCGGCCAGCTGGAGGGCGAAACCTTTGCGCAGGCCTTTGGCAAAATTTACACCTTTGGCCCAACCTTTCGGGCCGAAAATTCTAATACCGCGCGGCACGCGGCCGAATTTTGGATGATTGAGCCGGAAATAGCCTTTGCCGATTTAAACGACAATATGCAGCTAGCGTGGGATATGCTGCAATTTGTGATTCGCTCGGTGTTGGAGCAGTGCCCCGAGGAGCTGGAATTTTTAAACCGCTTTACCGATACCGGGCTGCTGCAGCGCCTTACAAAGCTTACCCAAAGCAGCTACCGCTGTGTAACCTACACCAAAGCAATTCAGCTGCTGCAAAACAGCAAGGCTTCGTTTAATTACCCTGTTTTTTGGGGGTGCGATCTGCAAACCGAGCACGAGCGTTGGCTTACCGAGCAGGCCTTTGGCGGCCCGGTGTTTGTAACCGATTACCCCAAAGAAATCAAATCCTTTTACATGCGGCTGAATAACGATGGCAAAACCGTTGCGGCCATGGACCTTTTGGTGCCCGGCATTGGGGAGATTATTGGCGGCAGCCAGCGTGAGGAACGGGCCGAACTGCTGCAGCAGCGCATGGCCGAGTGCGGCCTAAAGCAGGAAAATTACAGCTGGTATTTAAACCTGCGGCGGTACGGCACTACCAAGCACGCCGGGTTTGGTCTGGGGTTTGAGCGGCTCATTATGTATTTAACCGGCGTAGCCAATATTCGTGATGTTATTCCCTACCCACGCACGGTTGGCAACGCAGAATATTAAACGCAGAACATTCGAATTCACAAAAACAAAGTCCCGGCACAGCAGGCAATTTGGTTGCTGCGCCGGGCAAGGCTGGTTGCAGAATTATACTAATTGTAATATTACAACGGAATTTTGTATATTAATAACTGTTGACTTTCGGGCTGCGGTTTGGTATAATAACTCTGTTATCGGTATAATATGCGAGTGTGCTGGAATCGGCAGACAGGCACGTTTGAGGGGCGTGTGTCTTTGGCGTACGGGTTCAAGTCCCGTCACTCGCACCAAAAATCCCGTCCACTTTAGTGGGCGGGATTTTTACTTTTACTCCTTACATTTTCTGCTCTTACTTTAAAATAAAATCGGTGATATTTTTGGAAAGGTGATAGGCAAAAGGCAATTGGCAAGCGCTTGAAAAAATTTAATACCGTAAGGCTGACGCCGTACAAAGACGACAAACAAAAGAGCCGTTATTTTGCTCTTTTGGGCGCGCTCAGCTGTGCGCGCCACGGTTAACCGCCTACCGTTTTAGGCCTACCTTATCACATTGCCTGTTATATATAACAGCCCCTAACAGATTTTGCAACCGCTTTTCTGCCGGGGGCTGTTTTTTTGCGGCTTTGCTGTTTGCAAGCGGCGGCGCGCTTGCCGGCGCGCGGAAAAGAAAGGGCAGTATTAACAAGTAAGGCCGTTAAATTTTAATAAATTAAAATAAGCAACCCCGCAGTAAAATTTTACTGCGGGGTTGCTGCGGTAAGGGGCAAACGCAAAGGTAAAAGGCGTTTTAAAACGCAGCGCCCGGGGTTTATTGCGGCTTTTTAAAAGGCAACTCTAACAGCTTTAAAAATAAGCCGCCCTGTACGCTGCGGTGCTTAAAGCTGCAAATGTTGGCCGTAACGGTGCTGTACCAGTCGGTCATTGGAACGCGGCTTTCAGATTGGTGGTAAGCCCGCCACAAGGGGGCAATAAATTCCTCAAAATCCTCTTTGTAATTAGCCAGGCAGGCCACCCAAATGTACCAGTCAGATTTGGTGTAGCTCTTGCGGCTGTCCAGCGGCATGCCGTAGGCGTTTAAGCGGCGGCGGTAGCTTAAAAATTCCGAGCTTAAAACGCAGGGCTCAAACAGGTTGGTGCCCCAAATTTTGTCCCAAATAATATTGTACTTCATGCTAAAGGTGCCGGGGCGGTCAAAGGTTAGGCGAAAGCTGCCGTCGGGGTTGGCGGCGGTTTTTACCCAATGGTCAGCCATTTTTTTGGCTAAGGCAAGGTAGTGCGCAGCGGCGTCATCTTTTAAATAGGTTAAAATAATGCCGTAGGCGGCAATGCCTAAAATGGCTTTTAGCGCCAGGTTGCAGTTGTGGGCTAAGTGACCGCCAAAATCGTCGGTGCAAAGCTGCTCGCCCGGGTCGGCGCCGTACTGCTCTAAGTATTTAACCCACTGCTGCAGCAGCGGCAGCTGCGGCTTGGCAAAGTCGGCATTTTGGTCGCAAAGGGTTAGGCAGGCCGTTAAAATTAACATATTGCCGCATTCCTCTACCGGCATTTGCTTTTCTAAATTCATAGTTCCGCCCCAGTAGGCCTGGCCGTTTAACAGCGGGTAGCAGCCAACATCGTGCGGGGCAAAATCGTAAGGCCATTCCGGCATTTTGGCGTAACGGTAAACCGGGCGCAGCATGCCCTTTAGCAGCTCGGGGTTAAACAGTAAAAACAGCGGGGCGCTGGGGTAGGTAACATCTACCGTGGCGGCGCAGCCGTTAGAATTGCACTCTTTAGAAATGTATAAAAGCTCGCCGTTTTCGGCTACTACCAGCTTGTGCGCTGCCAGCACCTGGCGGTAGGCCAGCGCTAAAAGGTCGGCGTATTTTTCGCCGCCGGCCCGGGTGGCCTTTTGTTGTAGCTGCTGCTCAAACTCGGCGCAGCGGGCCTTTAGTTGCGGGTATTCGCCGTACGCTTTGTGCAGGGCGGTTAAAATGTCGGGGTCTACCGTGTGCCAGTAGGCGGTTAGGTTGCGCCCAAAGTACTGAATACTTTCAACATCGTCGTATGCCAGCAAAAACAGCGCCGGCGCGCCCTCGGTCAATTCGGCGGCGGCGGTTACAAAGGTTAGGTCCCCTTGCTGCAGGGTTCCGGTTTGGCCGTTTTTGGGGCAGCCTAAGTAAAAATAGCCCCAGTCAATGCGTAAATCGTCGCCCGAGCGGTTTAAAACCTTTTGCTCGGCGCTGCCAATGCGCACGGCGTTAAACCGCTCGGCCGCAAAGGTTTTGGTTTCAACCGCAAAATCGCCCTTTTGGTTTAGGCAAATTTCCTCCGAAACGGCTAAGGTAACGGTAACGCGGTGGCTTTTGCCGTCATTTGCCCGGTAGCTGGCCGTAAAGTACGAAACCGGGCGGGAAAGCAGATAGTTGTCGATGATCAGCAAAGGGGTAAAAAACTCGGCCGTAAGGGTAATTTCGGCATTTTGAAAGGTGTAGGTGGTAACCGTAGCGGTTAAATCTAACGCGGTTTGGGGAATGTTGTTTTCCCCTTTGCCGCAAAAGGTGTAGGGGGTGCCGTCAACTTCAACCGTGCCCAGCAGGGTGTTTGGGGCGCCGGTCCAGTGCTCGGTGGTGCAGCTGTTCAGCCGGTCGGCCGGTGACCAAACCGAAAAATAAGGGTCTACCGTTATAAGCGGAACAGAGGGTGGGCGTAAACGCATAAAAACATCTCCTTGATTTTTTGTTTTATTTATTATACAATATAAATAAGGCAAAAAGAATAGGGATTACAATTATAAAAATGAGGATTATAATTTGAAAGAGGATATTTACTACTTTGCGCCGCCGGGGGAGCCCAGCCCGTTTTACTTTAGCATTGTGGGGGTTTCTTACTGCGACGGCAGCTATAAGATCAGCCGCCCGCCCCAGGAGCTTACCGTGCTGGAGTATGTTCACAAGGGGTGCGGCACCATTGTGGTAGACGGCAAAGAATACACCGCCCGCGCGGGGGATGTTTATATAATACACGCCAACACCAGGCATTACTACGCCTCCTCGGCTGGGGATCCTTGGGTAAAAAGCTTTTTTAATATGCACGGCCCGCTGTGCGAAAGCCTGCTAAAGGCCTACGGGCTGGGCCAAACAACCGTAATTCCCGCGTTTGACCGGCCGGAGCTTTTTTGGCAAATGCACCGTAATGTGGTGCAGGCCCACCGGGCCAAAAACACCAATGTTTTTCAAAACGCCGCGGTGGAGCTGCACCGCCTTATTCAGGCCTTTGGCGCGTTTTGCCAAAAAAACAACCGCCAAAATGCGCCCGACATCGAATTCCGGCCGGTGTTAGAATATCTGGCCCAAAATACGCGTACAATAATTACCAACAAACAGCTGGCCAATTTAATTTTTCGGTCGGAGGATTATTTGGTAAAGGGATTTCGGCGCTTTTACGGCGTTACCCCCTACAATTACCAGTTAAATTTAAAAATTGAGGCCGCCCGGCAGCTGCTGCGGCAAACCAAGCTGCCCGTTTCGGCGGTAGGGGAAATGGTAGGCTACGGCGACGCCATGTATTTTTCCAACATTTTTAAAAAAAAGTGCGGCATTTCGCCGCTAAAATACCGTAAACAAAACCAATAACCGTTTTAAAGGAGGAACCGTTTTATGAAGCTTACATTTTTAGGCGCCGCGCACGAGGTTACCGGCTCTTGCACCCTGCTGGAGGCCTGCGGCAAAAAAATTTTGGTAGATTGCGGGTTAGAGCAGGGGTTAGACCTGTACCAAAACTGCGAGCTGCCCATTGCCCCCGGCGAGGTAGATTTTTTGCTGCTGACCCACGCACATATAGACCATTCCGGCAAGATCCCGATGCTTTGCGCGCAGGGCTTTAGCGGCCCGGTTTACGCCACCGGCGCCACCTGTAAGCTTTGCGGCATTATGCTGTTAGATTCGGCCCATATACAGGAGTTTGAAGCCAAATGGCGCAACCGCAAGGCCGAACGCTCCGGCCGGGAGCCGTATGTTCCGCTTTACACCACGGCCGACGCCGCCCGCGCCCTAACGCAATTTAAGCCCTGCAGCTACGAGCAGGAAATTACCCTTTGCCCCGGCATTACCGTAAAGTTTACCGAGGCCGGGCACCTGTTGGGCTCGGCCAGCATTACCGTAACGGTTACCGAGGGCGGGCAAACCAAGACCCTGGTTTTTTCGGGCGATTTAGGCAATGTAAACCGCCCGCTGATTTGCGACCCCGGCCAGCCGCAGCAGGCCGATTATGTTGTTATAGAATCTACCTACGGCAACCGTCTGCACGGCGAGCGGCCCGATTACATTGCCGTGCTGCAGCAAATTTTGCAAACCACCTTTGACCGCGGCGGCAATGTGGTTATTCCCTCCTTCGCGGTGGGCCGCACGCAGGAGCTTTTGTATTTAATTCGCGAAATTAAAGAAAAACGGCTTGTTTCGGGGCACGATAACTTCCCCGTTTATGTAGATAGCCCCCTGGCCGCCGAGGCCACCGGCATTTACAGCGGCGAAATGCGGGAGTATTACGACGCCGAGACCTTAAAGCTGTTAGATGCGGGCATTGACCCCATTCGTTTTCCCAACCTGCGTATTTCGGTAACCAGCGACGAATCGATTGCCATTAATGAGGACCCCACGCCAAAGGTTATTCTTTCGGCCAGCGGTATGTGCGAGGCGGGCCGTATTCGCCACCATTTAAAGCACAACCTTTGGCGAAAGGAGTGTACCGTTTTGTTTGTTGGCTACCAGGCCGAGGGCACCCTGGGGCGCCATTTGGTAGACGGAGCCGAAAGCGTAAAGCTGTTTGGGGAGGAAATTAAGGTAAACGCCCAAATTTGCACCCTGCAGGGCATTAGCGGCCACGCCGACCAAAAAATTTTGCTGCACTGGCTGGCCGGCTACCAAAAAAAGCCCGAATACGTTTTTGTAAACCACGGCAACGACGAGGTTTGCGACGCTTTTGCTCAAACGGTGCAGCAGCAGCTTGGCCTGAACGCCACCGCCCCCTACAACGGCGCGGTTTACGAGCTGACCCCCTTTAAAATGCTGGAAAAAGGCAACACCCAGCACGTTTTGCCTAAAAGAAGGCAGGAGGACGCCCGGCAAGACCGCACCTCTGCCGTATTTGGCCGTTTACAGGCGGCCGGGCAGCGCCTGCTGCGGGTTATTGCAAAATACGCGCAGGGTGCGAATAAGGATATTGCCAAATTTGCCGATCAGATTATAGCCCTGTGTGATAAATGGGATAAATAACGGTAAGCGTAATTTAAAATAAAATAGCACCGGCCCCTAAAAGCAAAACGCTTTTAGGGGCCGGTTGTTGCCTTAAGGCTAATGAATAAAAAAATTGCCCGGGGGTTCCGTTTTTGCAAAATAAGGCCGGCAAAGCCCGTTTAAAAAGGGCCTTGCCGGCAGAGTTTAGGTTGTGCCCTGCGGCTGGTTTCCGCAGGGCTAAAGTGCGTTATTTTTTCAGCGGTTTGGTGTGCCAAATGTTGTCGGCGTATTGGCGAACGGCACGGTCGGCGGCAAAAATGCCGGAGTGCGCCGTATTCAGCAGCGACATTTTGTTCCAACGGTCCCGGTCGGCGTAAAGCTGGGCGGCGTAGCGGGTCGCGCGCATATAGTCGGAAAAATCGGCCAGTGCCATGTAGCTGTCAACGTTTAATAAAAGATCCGAAATATCGCGGAAGTCGTTGCCGCCAATGCCGCGGCTAATAAAATCAATAACCGCTTTTAGCTCGGCGTTGTTATCGTAATAAGAGCGGGGGTTGTAGCCGGCGTTTTTCAGGCGGTTTACCTCGTCGGTCTGCATGCCAAAAATAATAATGTTGTCGTCGCCAACCGCACGGTGGATTTCAACATTCGCGCCGTCCTCGGTGCCAAGGGTAATGGCCCCGTTCATCATTAGCTTCATGTTGCCCGTGCCGCTGGCCTCGGTGCCGGCTAATGAGATTTGCTCGCTAATGTCGGCCGCCGGAATCATCAGCTCGGCCAGGGTTACGCGGTAGTCCTCCATAAACACAATTTTTAGTTTGTCACGCGTGGCGGGGTCGGCGTTAATTACCTGCCCTAAAGCGTAAATTAAGTGAATAATTTTTTTAGCCAGCAGGTAGCCCGGGGCCGCCTTGGCGCCGAACACATAGGTGCGTGGGGTAAAGGGGGCGTTGGGGTTGTTTTTAATAAATAAATATTCCGAAATAATTTTTAATGCGTTTAGGTGCTGGCGCTTGTATTCGTGCAGGCGCTTTACCTGCATATCAATAATCGCGTCCGGGTCAATGGCAACGCCGTTAACATCTTTAACATAGTTTGAAAAGCGAACCTTGTTGCTGCGTTTAATTTTGCCAATTTCGGCCAAAACGACTTTATCGTTGGCAAAGGCGGCCAGCTTTTCCAGCTCCTCGGCGTGGTGCTTAAAGCCGTTGCCAATTTTGCCCGAAATAAATTTGGTTAGCTCCGGGTTGGCCGAGCAAAGCCAGCGCCGGTGGGCAATGCCGTTGGTAACATTGGTAAATTTTTCGGGCGTTAGGCGGTAGTAATCGTTAAACAGGCTGTTCTTTAAAATCTCGCTGTGCAGCTGCGAAACGCCGTTTACGCAGTGGCAGGCGGCTACGCACAAATTGGCCATGCGAACAATCCCGCCCGAAATAATGGCAGTGCGCTCTACATAGTCGGCATCGTGCGTTTTCTCCCAAACTGCGGCGCGAAAACGGTTGTCAATCTCTTTAATAATAGTGTAGATGCGGGGCAAACGGTGGCGGAACATATCTACCTGCCAGCACTCCAACGCTTCGCTCATAACCGTGTGGTTGGTGTAGGCGGTTGTTTCGGTTACAATGCGCCAGGCGTCGTCCCAACCGTAGCCGCACTCGTCCAGCAAATAGCGCATTAGCTCGGGCACAACCAGCGCGGGGTGGGTGTCGTTAATGTGAATGGCAGCTTTTTCGGGTAAATTATCCAGCGTGCCGTAGGTGCGCAGGTGGCGGCGCAAAATATCTTGAATAGAGGCCGAAACCAAAAAATACTGCTGGCGCAGCCGCAGGGATTTGCCCTCCATGTGGTTATCCTCCGGGTACAACACCTTGCTAATAACATCGCTCATGGCCTGCTGCTCCAGCGCGCGCACATAGTTTCCGCTGTTAAAGGCGGCCATGTCAATGCTGGGGCTTTCGGCGCTCCAAAGGCGCAGCACATTTACGGTGCGGCCGTCGTTCCCCGCTACCATTAAATCGTACGGCACGGCGTGCACGGCGGTGTAATTTTTGTGCTCAACATGGTGGTATTCGCCGTCCCACCATTCCTCTACCTCGCCGTCAAACAAAACGTCAACGGCCGAGGTGGGGCGGGCCTCCAGCCAAACGCTGCCGCCCGGCAGCCAAAAATCGGGCATTTCGGTTTGCCAGCCGTCTACCAGCTTTTGCCTAAAAATGCCAAACTCGTACCGAATACAGTAGCCCATGGCGGGGTAAGAGCAGGTAGAAAGCGAATCTAAAAAGCAGGCGGCTAAACGGCCCAGGCCGCCGTTGCCCAGCCCGGCGTCCGGCTCTAATTCGTAAAGCTGGTCTAACTTAACGCCAAAGGCCGAAAGGGCTTTTTGCATGGTGCCCTCCAGCTCTAAATTGTAAAGGCTGTTTTTCAGCGAACGGCCCATTAAAAATTCCATGCTTAAATAGTAAACCATTTTGGCCTGCTGTTCTTCGGTCTGCTTGCGAAAATCAGCGCGGCGATCCCGCATAATATCCAGCAGTACCATAACGGTGGCCTTGTAAAAAAATTCATCCGACGCCTGCTCGGGCGAAACACCAAAATTGTGCGAAAGCGCGGCGGTTATTTTTTCTTTTAATTCAGCAGCGGTATATTTCATATAAAAAATCCTCCTGAATAAATTTGGCGTGCAAAAAATTACACTTCGCTTTTTCTATCATAGTACATTCCGGCAAAAATTGCAAGCCCTTTTGCAGCTTTTCTATCACTAAATTTTGGCTTGTTTTTAGTTAGTTTTCACATTTTTTTTTCTAAAACGGTTTATTTTTGCAAAATAATTAGTAAAACTGTACAAAATACGGCGAATTTTGTTTACAGGCGAATTTTTCAATTGGCCAATTTTTTGCGTTTGTTTTTTGTTCAAAAGCCCTGCGTGCAAAAAATTGGCTTTAAAAGGTTGAAAAAACAATAAAAACATGGTATACTAACATTAATTGTAAGAATGAGGTGCGGCGCCCATGGCGGGAAAAAGCAAGGTGTTTACCATTCCAAATATTTTAAGCATGTTTCGGCTGGCGTTAATTCCGGTCTATGTTACCGTATATCTGCATGCCAAAACCTTAAAGGGCTACCTGCTTGCCGCCGTTATTTTAGGCGTTTCCACTTTAACCGATTGTTTTGACGGTATTATTGCCCGCAAGTGCAACATGGTTTCTAAACTTGGCATTGCGCTGGACCCGATTGCCGATAAAGCCACGCAGGGCATTTTAATTATTTGCCTGTGCGTGCGTAAGGGTAATTTGGCGCTGTGGCTGCTGTTTGCCCTGTTTATAATTAAAGAGGGGTTTATGCTGGTTATGGGCATTGTAAACCTGCGGCACGGTAAAATGCTAAAGGGCGCCATTTTTACCGGCAAAATGAGTACTACGGTGCTGTTCATTAGCATGATCGCTTTAGTGCTGTTCTCCGAAAGTATTCCCGATCGCGTGGTTAACATTATTGTTATTATTTGCGCCGTGTTTATGTTAATTTCTTTAATCACTTACATTCCCGCCTATTTTAGTAAAGATAATAATCTGCAAAGCATTAAGCCAGCCGCCGGCCCGGCGCAGGAGTAATATTTGGGCCGGTTGCCTTTACCCGGCGCAATAAATTTTTGCTGAAGTACTTGGTTTTGTCTGGCACAAAATTTGTTTTTGCCGGGGTTAATCGCTTAAAAACGGAGTTTCCGTTTTAATATTTTTTTGGAGGTATTATTATGAACAAAGCTTTAAAAATTGGTATTGCTATTGCCGCCGCGCTTGCCGCTGTTGCCGGGGTGCTGTTGGTTATTAAAAAGTTTTTTTGCAAATGCAATGAAGAACCGGTAGAGGTTATTGAAATTGATTGTAGCGAGGACGACCCTGCCCCGGAGCAGGAGGACAAACCGCAAGCCGAGCAAAACGACCAGCCGGCCGACGAGGAAAAACCTGAAGAATAATTTTTTGCAGCCGGGCTGTTTTGCGGCCCGGGGCGCGGTGGCTGAACCGCAGCGCACGCGGCCGAACCTGCCTTAAAAGGGCAAAATAACGCTTTTTTGGCGTTGCTTTTGCGGGGCGGCAGCCTTACATGCGTGGGGTTTGCCTGTGCCTAAGGCTAAGGCCTGTCCGTCTGCCTTTTTGGGCAAAAATAAAAAAACAAGACCCGCCGTGTGCCGCAGTTGCTCATTGGCGGGCTTTTTTGGGGTGAAAAATTTGGCAAAGGCAGTTTTAATTACCGGGGCCTCCCGCGGGATCGGTGCGGCCACCGCAGCCCTTTTTGCAAAAAACGGCTACCGGGTTGCAATAAATTACCACCAGCAGCAGCAGCGCGCCGAGCAGCTGGCTGCCCAGCTTAGGCAGCAGGGGGCAACGGTGATAACGGTGCCCGGCGATGTTGCCAGCCCGGAACAGGCTAAAGCGGTGGTAGATTTTGCTGAGGTTCAGCTGGGCGGGCTAAGCGTTTTGGTAAATAACGCCGGCATTGCCCAGCAAAAGCTGATTACCGATATTACTAACAGCGATTACGACCGTATGCTGGGCGTAAACCTAAACGGGGTGTTTTACTGCTGTCGTGCCGCGGCCGAATATATGCTGAGTCGGCACGCCGGCAGCATTGTTAATGTTTCCTCGGTTTGGGGGGTGCAGGGCGCGTGTATGGAAACGCATTATTCTGCCGCAAAGGCCGGGGTAGCCGGTTTTACAAAGGCCTTGGCCAAAGAGCTTGGCCCCAGTAACATTCGGGTAAACTGCGTTGCGCCGGGCGTGATTCAAACCGAAATGAACGCGAATTTTTCGGCCGAGGAGCTGGCAGCCTTGGCTGACCAAACGCCGCTTTGCCGCCTTGGCACGGCCGATGAGGTTGCCGAGGCCATTTACTTTTTGGCCGAAAAAGGCAGCTTTATTACCGGGCAGATCTTAGGGGTAGACGGCGGTTTTTGCTAATGCCCTAAGTTTTAAAAATTGAAAAACCCCTTGCGAAATGTTTTGTAATTACCAAGCGGGTAATTACCCGCTTGCTGTAACTGCCCGCTGTTTTTAGCTGCGAATGGCCGCTTTTAAAAGCCCTTTAAAAGCCGGGTGAAACGGGCGGCAAAAAGGCAGTAAAAAAATCCTCACTCTTGCGAATGAGGATTTTTTGGCGTCCTTGCGCGGATTCGAACCGCGGACCTTTCGCTTAGGAGCACATTTTATACATTTTTCGCTAATGCAGTTTGGTCTCTCACGACGCTCCAAACCCGCATAAACACTGACTTTTTTAGCGAACACAATGTTTTTTCGTCTCTCCTGTTCCTGCTAATTTTGCGTGATGATTCGAACTCCAATTAGCAAGAAATTAGCAAGGACACCTTACAGCCAGTCACACCAAATCGGCAACATCCGTCTTTGCTGGCGGATAGAACTGATATGCTTTCTGGAGTTTAGTGTAACACAAAATGCCAGAAAAATCAAGATACATAGCACGGTACAGATCTCATCATGATGTCTGTACTGTGCTTTTTATTTTTGGAGGAAACAACTATGTCAGAGTATCAATTAGAATTAAAGCAAATCGTGGACTATCCACGCTGCCGGATCTACCGGCAATTTATCGGGCTGCTGATGAAGGATAAAAACATCCGTGTCGGCGGCACATCAAGGCTTTACCATTTCACGGTGCTGTCCTGCTTCGCAAACTTCCGCACTTCCTATAAACGGATCGACGGGATCAGCTACACGATCTATCCTGGCGAATGGCTCTGCCGTGTGAGTGAGCTGACCGAGTGGTTTCACACTCGCTTTCAGCACCAGGCCCTTGCCATTCTCAGAGAGCTGCAGGACAGACACCTGATCACCTATACGCTGCTCGGTCGAGGCAAGCTGGTAAAATTCAAAATTAAAGGATGGTGCAAATACAACAGAGTTTTAGAGTACAACGCCCCGTGCCAGAAGGATACCGGCTTCTTCTTTCTGCCGATCTCGGTTGCCAATGAATTGGTCAGCGCAGGCCGCTGTTCGGAAATGGACGCTATGCTGGATCTGTGGATCAACACCGTATACAACGATACGCAGGTGCAAGGCTCAGAGGTCGGTCCCGTCGTGTATATGAGAAACGGCACCGGAAGCCCGCTCATCGGTTATGCGGAGCTTGCACAGCGCTGGGGCGTGTCCAAGGCGACGGCAGGACGCTATCTCCGTAAAATGCAGGAGCTCAGCTATCTGTCTATGGTCGCATTCCCCGGGACGCACGGCACTGCCATCTACCTCAAGCAATATCTCTCGACAATGTTCCAGATCTCCGATGTGATGATCGACAAGGATGAGGTGGCAATGTCGCTTAATATCCATATTCAGATGAACGAAGAAACGGAGGACGGCAGCGTGTCAGAAAACAGTTCCGGCGTTTCAAAATCGCACACGGAGATCATTCTGCAAAAAGCGGCAAAAATCCTTGCTGCACAAGGCTTTCCTTGCTTTTCATGCCCGAGGCTTCAGTGTAAGTTATTACCCTTATCCGACGATTGCAGGGAAGCATTTATTCATATCTGCGATCTCAGGAAACTGAAAGACTATCGCTATTTGCTTGTGCTGTCCTGCAAGGATTCCACAGAGATATTCCAGTTTGAGGTGCGGCTGTCGCCCATAACCGTGGAGGAGGTGTGACCGATGAAAAAGCAACCGGAACAGATGCCGGAAGACCAGAGATTTCACGATACCTACCTGCTTCTGAAAAAATACCGGGATGTGGTGTGGGGCTTGGAGCTGTCGGTGCAGCAGGTCAAACGGCGGTTTCAGATGGAGGTTGGCAGCAGTATCGAGGACTTTTTGGAGTCCATCTACCTTGCCGGCGTGGATTTTTCGGATAACGGCATTGAAGAACAGGCCAGAAGCATTGAAAAAAGCTATCAAATGCTGAAGCTGCTGGAAACCTCGGTCAATATCATGCGAAACAAGCATAAACACGGCGAGATGTACTATTGGCTGCTCTATTACAGCTACCTATCGCCCCAGCAATATCGGAGCGTTGATGAGATTATCGAAATGATCCGCCCCCATGTGTCCGACATCAGCGAACGCACCTTTTTCCGCAGGCGAAAGAATGCTGTGGAGGCTCTTTCTTCAATCTTGTGGGGCTATACTTCCCGGGATAGCTTGAGTCTTTTGGAGCAAATTTTCCCCGATAAATAGCATTGGCAGTAAATCGGCGGTGAATAGCAGTACATTGGCAGTGTTTTGCTATTGTGGCGCAAATCCGTATGTGCTATAATGTGTATGCTCAAAACTGTATCAAGTGCCGACAGGGAAAAACGGACACCATTTTTCGATGGTGTTTTTTTGTTGCCCTAATCGGCGCAATCGCACAAGCCGCTCCATTTCTCGGGGCGGCTTAGTATTTTTTCAAGGAGGTACACAGTGAAAAATCAACTGAAAACCACAAAGCCGAAGGACCGGAAGGAGCGCTGCCATATCAACTGGGGGCGTTTTCTTTTTGCCGGTTTTCTCAGCGCCACGATGCTGGCGGCAAACACGATGCCCGCCTTTGCGGCGACAACGGTATGGGAAAAGGCCAACGAGATCATGAAGGATGTGTATACGCAGATCCTCACGATTTCTACCATTGCCGCCGTTGTGACCGCCGCTATTGCACTGCTGATGATGAATTTTTCCAAATCGGGGCGGACGGTGGACGAAGCCCGTGCCTGGCTGAAGCGCATCATCATCACCTGGGCGATCCTTAACGGTCTCGGCTTTATTATGGCCTATATCACTCCCTTCTTCTCCGGCGGCAAGTGGAACGGATAACCGTTCCCGCCGAAATGAAAGGAGGTCGATGTCTTGGGCATACTTGACGGAATCGTAGAGTGGATCGCAGAACAGGTCATGAACGGACTGGACATTATCAACACCTCGGTTTTGGGCGCACTGGGCTGTAATATGGACACCTTCAAGCGGTATTTCCCTGCGGCAGAAACGATGTATAAAATTTTCGTTGCTCTGGCGATTGGGCTCATCCTGCTTAACTGGGTGTGGCAGCTCTTTAAGAATTACGGGCTTTCCGCCGTCATTGAAGCGGAAGATCCCGTGAAGCTTTCCATCCGTTCCATACTCTTTATTCTGCTGGCCTACTTTGCGGACGAAATCGTAAATATCATACTGAAAATCGGAGGGATGCCCTATCAGTGGATACTCAATTCCGAATTGCCGCCGCTTGACTTTGCCAGCTTCAATTCCGTTTTCCTGACGATACTCGGCGTATGTGCAAGTGGTACCGTGGCATTGATCGCACTGATACTCATACTGATTCTGGCTTGGAATTACATCAAGCTGCTGTTTGAAGCGGCGGAGCGCTATGTACTGCTCGGCGTGCTGGTATTTACCGCACCGGTCGCCTTTGCCATGGGCGCATCGCAGACCACTTCTAACATCTTTAAGAGCTGGTGCCGTATGTTCGGCGGACAGGTATTCCTGCTTCTGATGAACGCCTGGTGCCTGCGGCTCTTTACCAGTATGGTGGGGCAGTTTCTCTCCAACCCTTTGGCACTTTAAGGAGGAACGATGAAAAGAAAACATAAAATACTCATTATCCTGCTTGCCGTTGCCGTGACCGTTTCGCTGACGAGCGTTCCGGCGTTTGCTTTGACCGAAAGCGAAGTACAGGATCAGGTAAACGCCGTCGGGAAAGAATCTGTCACCGGAAATCTGTTCGTATGGTTTCTGTGCGCAATCGCCTTTTTGAAGGTGTCACAGAAGATCGACAGCTTTATGTCCTCTCTCGGCATCAATGTCGGACACACTGGAGGCTCTATGCTGGCCGAGGCGATGATTGCTATGCGTGGGATCGGAGTGGCAAAAAATTATTCAGGTAAAGTCGGCGGCTCCGGCAGGAGTTCCGGCGGCGGAGGCGACACCTTTATGAAGGGCGGACTTTCCGGCGTTGTGAGCCGAAAGGTCACAAACACCGCCATTAACAATGCCAACGGCTCAAAAAGCGGCGGCCTCGGCGGTATGGCATTCAATTCCTCGCTCGGTAAGGGAGGAGGCTTCGCCAACAGCGTGATCGGCAAGATCGCAACCGGCAATATTTCTTCGACCGGCTCTATTTCCGGTGAAAGCGCTGCGGACTCTCTTATGTCCTATATGGGATATACGGCGCTCGGGCCGGATGCGGAAGGAGTCCCGTCCTTTTCCGATGTGGAGATCGGAGGCGGACATATCTTCGCAACCGAAACGAATGACGAGCACCCGGAGGGCATCGCCATGGGAATGTATCACACCGACCAGTATATGCCGCCCGAAGGAGAATACACGACCGTCACGGCTGCTGACGGCACCTCTTGGTATAAGCAATATGCAACGGATACCGTAGAGCGAAAGCCCCATAAAGCAGACGACGGCAGTATTGTCTATGAGGAAAGCCTTGTCAAAAGGCTGCCGAAAGCCCCCCGGCGAAAGGATAAGATCTGATGGCGGATAACAGTCGTCCGGTTGCTGAACCGTTGCAGAAAGGCGCACAGGCCGCACAAGCGGTGCGAGGTGCTGTTAAAACCGGAAAAGCCATCGCCGGCGCTGCCAAGGGTGCGGCTGCCGGAGGTGTGTGGGGCGCCGTTGCCGGCTTTGCGTGGGAAAATAGAAAGTTTGTCGGTAAGGTTATCATTGCGGCGACCGCCGTGCTGATGATCCCGATCCTCATTCTGTGTATGCTTCCCGGAATCATATTCGGAGGCTTCGGTAATTCTCATTCTCCGGCCGACCCCGATACGCCAATCATGAACAGCAGTGCGGCAATCGACGGTAATCTGACCGAGATCTCTACTGCCGTGAGCCGCGTGCTGTCCGAGGCGCTTACCGATACGCTGAGCGCAATAGGCAACGATTACGCTGCCTGTACCGCTGACGGCAAAGAGGTCATAAATCCTTATGAAAGCTCACCGAATTTCAACGCCAATCAGTTTGTCGGACAATACTGTGCGGCAAAGAATGAGGATTATGCCGCTGTGTCCGTATCGGATATGGAATCCATGCTGCGCAGCGGCAAGGACAAGCTCTATTCCTATACCAAAAAGGAAGAGGAACGCACAGTTGAAACGGTCACGACCTCGGTAACGGTAGATGTCTCGACCGGCGAGGAAACCACAACGGAGACCGTAACGACAACCACGGAAAAGTGGATCGTTTATACCGTTTCCTACAACGGTGAAGGCTACTTTGCCGATGAGGTATTCCATCTGACCGCCGAGCAGAAGGACCTTGCCGACGATTATGCGTATAACCTCAGTCTGTTCCTCGGGGACAGTATGTTTCAGGGGCTTCCTGCCGGGTATACAACGGTTTCCTCGCTCGGTAATATCCGCTTTACGGACGGACAAACCGAGGTCGTCTATTTCAATCAGCGGGATGAACGCTATGCGGGGCAGCCGTATGGCACTGACAATATCGGCGGCTACGGCTGTGGGCCTACGGCGATGTCGATCGTTGTATCCTCGCTGACAAACGATACCGTTGACCCCATCGAGATGGCAAGATGGTCGTATGAAAACGGCTATTGGTGTTCGGGCAGCGGCTCCTATCACGCGCTGATCCCTGCCGCTGCAAAAGCGTGGGGACTGAATGTTGAGGGCTGTACGGCTTCGGACGGGCAGAAAATTGCAGACGCTCTGACTGACGGCAAATTGGTGGTCGCCATTATGCTGAAGGGGCATTTCACAAGCTCCGGTCACTTTATCGTCCTGCGTGGTGTAAAGGATGGGAAAATACTTGTAGCCGATCCGGCAAGTTACGACCGAAGCAGTATGGAGTGGGATCTGTCCATCATTCTGAATGAGGCAAGTACCCACGCCGGAGCCGGCGGACCTTTCTGGATCATTGGATAGAAAAGAGGAAAACCATGTGGACAACAATAGCGTTTCTTATCGGAGGTGCATTTGGCTGCGTGTTCATGTGCCTGTTTCAGATAAATTGGCACGAGGCGCAGGAAGAATATCGCATCACCGATAAAGAATCCAGAAAACAAGAAGGAGGTTTTGATGAGCAAAAATAGTGAACATCACGATACCTACATCATCCCTCCGAATTTTATCGAGGGCAGCACCTTATTCGGAGGGATGTTCAAAATACGGAATGTGATTGAGGCCAGTATACTTGCCGCAGCGGTAGGCGTGCCGGTTTTCTCTCTTGACCTTTCACTCACCGTCCGTATTATCATTCTTTGCCTGACGGCGCTGCCGCTTGCCTTATTTGCGCTGATGGGCGTTGCCGGCGAGCCGCTTTCTTCGTATATCGTTGCCTTTTTCAAGTGGCTCAAGAACCGCCGTGTGGTCGGCAAGACAGAGCCGAAGGAGGTACGGAAGAAGCCAAAACCAAAAAAAGAAAAGCAGCCTGCGTCGGAAAACGAGTCGATGCTATCGGAGATCGCCGGTGTTATCCGCAAGCGGTCGGCAAAGAAAAAGCATACCGAAGAACCCTGGGCGGCAAAGACACCAAAACGGGAAAAACCGCACCGCAGGAGCAAAGCAGACTCGCTCTTTCTCAACCCCGTAGCGGAGTACCTACCGATTGAAAAAATCGCAAACGGCATTATCTACACCAAGGATCACCGGTATATCAAGCTGATCGAGGTCGTGCCGATCAATTTTCTGCTCCGAAGCGCCAGAGAACAGCGGAGCATTATCTACTCCTTTATCAGCTACCTGAAGATCAGTCCGGTCAGGATACAATTTAAGGTGCTGACAAAGCGTGCGGACCTCAATAAGCACACCGAGATTGTCCGCCGTGAAATGGAAGCTGAAACCGATCCAAACTGTCGGAGCCTGCAGGAGGATTACCTAAAGCTCATCAATCGCATCGGCTCCCGTGAAGCAACTACCCGCCGTTTCTTTGTCGCCTTTGAATATGAGCAGGTCGGACGGCGCGGCAGCAATGAAGAAGCCGATGCCATTGCCTCTCTGCAAACCGCCGCAAGGACGGCGGCAAACTATTTGAAGCAATGCGGCAATGAGGTGCTGACGCCGGGAAACGAAGACGAATTCACGGTGGATGTGCTGTATAACATCCTCTGCCGCCAGGAAAGCTCGGATATTCCGCTTCCGCAGAGAGTGCAGGATGTCCTTTCAAGCTATATCGCAGCAGGAAAGGATACGGACGCCATTCCGTGTACGGAGTTTTTTGCGCCGCGCACGCTGGATTTTACCCACGCCAAATACATTTGTGTGGACGGGCAATATCGGTCATATCTACTGATCCCGTCCTACGGCTACAAATCCCAAGTGGCGGCCGGTTGGCTGAGTCTGCTTGTCAATGCCGGCGACGGGATCGACATCGACCTGTTTCTGACCCGTCAGCCGAAGGAGCGTATGGTGAACAAGCTCGGTCAGCAGCTTCGTATCAACCGTTCCAAGATCCGAGAAGCCAGCGATACCAACAGCGACTTTGACGATCTGGACGGTGCTATCCGCAGCGGGTACTTCTTGAAGGAGGGGCTTTCCAACAATGAGGATTTTTATTATATGAACATCCTCATTACGATGACCGCCGACAACGCCGAGGATCTGGAATGGCGTGAGCGTGAAATGCGAAAGCTGCTTATCTCGCAGGATCTCAATATCGTATCCTGCTCTTTTCGTGAAGAACAAGGCTTTTTGTCGTCGCTGCCGCTGACGAATCCAGAGAAGCACCTATATGAGCGCTCCAAGCGCAATGTGCTGACAAGCGGGGCAGCAAGCTGCTATCCCTTTACCGCTTATGAGCTGAGTGACGATAACGGCATTTTGCTCGGTGTTAACAAATACAACAACTCCCTTGTGATCGTGGACATTTTCAATTCCGCAGTCTATAAGAACGCCAACATTGCGATCATGGGAACCAGCGGTGCAGGTAAAACCTTTACCTTGCAGCTGATGGCATTGCGGATGCGGCGAAAAGGCACCCAGGTATTTATCATCGCTCCGCTGAAAGGACACGAATTTCTGCGTGCCTGCCGTAATACGGGCGGCGAGTTCATTCAGATCTCTCCGGCATCAAAAAACTGTATCAATGTCATGGAGATACGCAAGACCGATCGGTCAGTGGATGAGCTGTTGGACGGCGCTCCGATCGAGAAATCGGAGCTTGCCGCCAAAATTCAGCAGCTGCACATCTTTTTCAGTTTGCTGATCCCCGACATCACCCACGAAGAACGGCAGCTTTTGGACGAGGCCCTTATCAAGACCTACAATGCCAAGGGGATCACCCACGACAATGACACGCTCACAGACCCGGATGATCCCGACCGTTACAGAGAAATGCCGATTTTGGGCGACCTGTATGACATTCTCATTACCGCACCCGAAACCAAACGCCTGGCAAATATCCTCAACCGTTTGGTACACGGCTCGGCCAGCACCTTTAACCAGCGCACCAATGTCAACCTGGATAACAAATACACGGTGCTGGATATTTCCGAGCTGTCCGGCGATCTGCTGACGGCGGGAATGTTCGTGGCGCTTGATTATGTGTGGGATAAGGCAAAGCAAAACCGTACCGTGGAAAAGACCATCTTCATCGACGAATGCTGGGCGCTGATCGGCGGCTCTGCCAACCGCCTTGCCGCAAACTTTGTGCTGGAGATTGCCAAAATTATCCGTGGCTATGGCGGCAGCGCTGTTTTCGCTACGCAGGATCTCAACGATTTCTTCGCTCTCGACGACGGAAAATACGGCAAAGGCATCATCAACAACTGCAAGACCAAAATCGTCCTCAATCTTGAAGACGAGGAGGCGCAGCGGGTACAGAGTGTTTTACATCTGTCCGAGGCGGAGGTCATGGAAATCACCCACTTTGAGCGAGGCAACGGACTGATCAGCACCAACAACAATAACATCACGGTCGAGTTCCGGTGCAGCGACTTGGAGAAAAGCCTGATCACGACCGACCGCCGTGAGCTGCAGGAGCTGGTCGAGCAGAAAAAGCGATAATACCGACCGAATACGGAATTTATACGCATTAAGGCATCATTGCGGATTTAATACGCTTTTAATGCGTATAGAAAGGAGATCGAAATGAAAACACGAGCAGAGATATACAGCAAAGAGGCTGCGGATATGCTGCGGAATATCACGACCTATCACTATATGCGGCACGATCAGCTTTTGCGGCTCTATCCGGGAAAGGAAGAAAAGATCGATAATCTTCTGTCCTTCTTTCTAAGGCAGGGACGGATCTTTCGGGACGAACATTCCGACTTATATCACGACGGCACTGAAGCTCACGCCGACAACGAAATGCTGGCGGCGCTTTGGGTGCTGGTGGATTTTATCGACCGGGTGGACTACCACTCTTCTACGGACTTCCCGGTAAAGCTGATTTTTATTGCCGACGGCGAGCTGTACGAGGTCATCTATGTAGAAACAGGCGGCGAGGCTCTGATCGAGCATGCTGTCGCCAAGCAGCCGGACGATGCGGAAAAGCGCATCGTCATCGTGGAAAGCGCCGAGCAGATCGGCAAGCTGAACATCCCCGATGTGACGGCGTACTGCACCGTGGATATGAACACCGGCGCTGTTCAGTATTATAAGCAGGAATAGGAGGACCGCATTGGACAGAACAAGTATTTCAAGACGAATCGGGAGCATCAAGGGCGACATAGAAAAGCTGTCAAACACCCTTTGTGCCATCGAAAAGACGGATATAGAAAACTATCCGGAAAATTATGCTATGCTGACTACCGATGCCGCATTACGCAGCGAGCTTATCGCCTGCCGTATGCGGCATCTGTTATACGGCTCAACGACCACACGGAAGGAAACCTATCTCGCTTCTGCCGGTGTGGTGCAAGGTATCCGCATTCAGACGCAGGAGAATATGCTGGAGATCACGCTGCCGTGCCTGCTGCCCAAGCGAAAGCAGCGGCAAAGCACGGAATTTCTGATCGACCCGTTGTATTTCACTCTGAGCCAGTATTCGGACAACAATGGGCTGCCAAAGTTTCGGCAGTGCGTCGTGTGCTTTTCGCATATTTACAGCGAGAAATTTCATAACCGCCGGGTGCGGGATTACGACAATTTGGAGCTCAAACAGCTTTTGGATGTGCTGTCCACTTTCATTATGGTAGACGATACCGGACTTTTGGTGGATGCCTATAACACAACGGAGATCGGTGAAGCAGACTGTACACGCATTTCCGTAATGGCAAAAGAGGACTTTCCGAAGTGGCTGAATGAACGGGAAAAGAGCCTGAAAACCATATCGGATTTTTAGCGGTCAGCGGTCGAAAATTTCACGATACGGCGCGGCAAGGCAAAGACGCCCGTAAATCAAGGCTTTTTCCGCCGTGCCAAAACCGAAAAACTACCCGGGTTATCAGCAACCTCGGTAATATTCAAGGCAAAAGGAGGTGGTGCGCTATGCGCTGCACAAACGGTCTGCCAGATAAGCAGACGGTGGGCTACACGCTGCTTGAGCTTGTTGCCGTATCGGGTGAGCTTCCGGCCGATCAACTCTGCCGACTCCCTGGCGGCGACAGTTATAAGCTGAATGTTGTCCGAGTTCTCAAATCGCAAAAGCTGCTGCGGACTTATTACCGTGACGGTGTGCGTGGATACAGACTGACGGCCACGGCCAAGAAAGCCCTTTGCCGTGTTGATCCCGAACGCTTTTCCTTTTCGCTGTCCGGTTCTGCCGAGACCAATCTGGTGAAAAGTGAGATCACACGCCGCCTGCGCCTTCACCGTGTGGCTGAAGCGACACTGACAATGAAAAATGCCGGGGTGCTGATTTTTCGGGATGAAAAGCCGGATGCCTTTTCTCCCGAATGGGAGGAAACCGATTCTCTCTCCGTAACGGCTCCGGCATTTTATAACTCACGGGAGATCAAGGAGATGGGAACGGTATTTGCCAAGATCCGCGGCGCCCGTTCGGTCGGTGTGCTGCTCACCCCTGCCGATGTGTTCGTGGTCTACGACCTCGGCAATTCCCTAATGAAATGGGAGTACAAATCCGAAATGCGGACAAAGGCGCTGATGAAAACGGTGCTGTGCCGGGAGCGCCTGCCGCACCAGTATCCGCCCGAGGCGGTACAGGGACTCCTGCTGGCAGACAGTATGGAGCAAGCATGTGACATTCTCAAAGAGAACGAGGGACGGCAGTATTTTATCCTTGATGGAAATTATGAGCATTTTTATTTTCTCACAAACGACCGCAAGGGAGAACGGCTGCTGAGCCTGCTATGCAGCAGGGCTCTGACAGAACGGCTCACGGATATTCTATATGCTGACCTGTACGAATGTGATTTTGCAGGCAACCTGGAATGTGATGCCGCCGACCGAAACGGCGACCCGGTGCTGCTTTCTTTTTTCTGTGACCTGCCCCGTATCAAACGGTTTGATACGGCATTGCAGCTGCAGAACAAGTGCGGCACGCTGATCTGCTTTGACTTCCAGCGGGAAGCGCTGGAGCGCTATTGCAGCGGCCGGGTAAAATTTCAGACCATTGATTTTGAAAAATGGGAAAGGAGCTTTTTTGAGTAAGAAGAAAAGACTGTTTGGCATATTATTGGCGCTTCCTCCCCTTCTGCTGGGTCTGCTCTACGGCGGCGGATATATCGCCCAGTTTATGCGCAATTATCACGAATGGCAGGCTGCCGGCGGAACGCCCGGCAACGGGACTTCACCCGCAATGCCGTCCTACAGCATGGGCGAGTGCCTGCGTGCCATTTTTACTATGCCATACGGCATAGTCGGCATTCTCATTTGTGTGGGAGCGCTGGCGCTGCTCATCGTTATGGTCATGCGTATGGGCTACAGTGAAACCGGCGAATACGACAAGGACCGCAACTTCATCTATTCCAAGAAAGGCACCTACGGCACATCCGGATTTATGAGTGAAAAGGAAGCCGAGGAGATCTTTGATCTAAGAACGAGCCTAAAAAACCATAACGGCACGATCTTCGGGCTGCTGAACGGGCGGTATGTGTGTATGCCGGAGGAAAGTATGCTCAACAAAAATGTGGCAGTGTACGGTGCCAGCGGCAGCATGAAAACGAGGGCTTACTGTATCAATCGCATTTTGCAGGCGACCGTTCCGGGCAAGGACGGCAAAATGGAATCCCTGATCATCTGTGACCCAAAATCCGAGCTGTACGAAAAGACCAGTGAGCTGCTGCGCAAGACACATACCGTTAAGGTGTTCAATCTTGTGTGCCCGGAAAATTCGGACTCGTGGAATTGCCTTGCGGAGATTGAGGGCGATGAGCTGATGGCGCAGCGCTTTTGCGATGTTATTATCAAAAACACCGGCTCGGAACGGGGCGACCACTTCTGGGACAGCGCCGAAATGAATCTGCTCAAAGCGTTAGTCCTCTATGTGGAGCAGGGGTATCCGCCCGAGAGGAAGAATATCGGGCAGGTCTATCGGCTGCTGACTCACTGCGATGAAAAAGAGCTGAACAGCCTGTTCAATATGCTGCCGTCCTCGCATCCGGCGAAAGCCCCCTACGCCATTTTTCAGCAGGCGTCCGATACCGTGCGCAGCGGCGTGATTATCGGCCTTGGCTCAAGACTGCAGGTGTTCCAGAATAGATCCATCTGCAATATGACTGCCTTTGATGAGATAGATATGGAGCTGCCGGGACAGCAGCCCTGCGCTTATTTCTGTATCACCAGCGACCAGGACAGTACATTCGACTTTTTATCGTCATTGTTTCTGTCCTTTGTTTTTATCAAGCTGGTGCGGTATGCAGACAAAAACTGCGAGGGCGGTAAGCTGCCTATCCCCGTTCATGTGCTCGGTGAAGAACTGACGGCCTGCGGCGTTATTCCCGACCTCAGCCGAAAGATCAGCGTGATACGCTCCCGAAACATCAGCATGAGCTGCGTGTTCCAGAATCTTGCCGGACTTCAGAACCGATACCCGCTGAACCAATGGCAGGAGATCCTCGGCAACAGCGATGTGCAGCTTTTTCTCGGATGCGTGGATGAGCTGACAGCAAAATATATCAGCGACCGCTCCGGCGAGGTTTCCGTGCATGTGCAGAGCAAGGCAAAGCAGCTTGGCACCTGGCGGATCTCCAACTACACACCGGAATACAGAGAGACCAGCGGCGTCGGCAAGCGAAAGCTGCTGACGATGGATGAGGTCTTACGGCTGCCGATCAGCAAGGCGCTCATCATTATTCGAGGCCGCAAGCTATTGCAGGTAGACAAATGCGATTACACAAAGCACCCGGAAAGCAAAAAGATGATTTCCTGCAAGGCTTCTGCACATATACCCGAGTGGCAAAAACAGCAACCGAAGGAGGTGGAAGAAACATCGCCTGCGCCGGTCAAAAAACCGGGCAGAAAGAAAAGGGCACCGACATCCAATGTGGTGCCAACCGACAAAGACAGTATCCTATCCAAAAACTAAAGGAGGAATCAACCTATGCCTAAGAAAAAAGAAGAGCCGGAAGTTACCGCTGCGGTGGAAACGACCGAAAGCACTGCGGAGGTGACCGACATTGAGCCCGTTCCCGTCGAACCTGCTGCCGAAGTACCTGCCGAGCCGATCAAGCCGGCTGTCGAAGAACCGCCGAAGCCCAAACGCACCCGCAAAAAGAAAACGGATGCCGTGGACGAGGAAGCTTTACCCGAGCCTCAACCGGCTGCCCCCAAGGAGGCTGCAGCAAAGAAAAAAGAAGCCGCAGCAGCGGATCGGCAGAATAAGCCGAAGACGGATCCTATTCTGACGCTGGAGGTTGGCGGTGAAGTCACGACCGAGACACACGAGATGGACGCCACATGGCACGAGATCCTGACTTCCAACCGCTCGCACCGTATCCTGACCGGAATGCTCGGCGGCGTGGAAGAAACGGAAGCCGGGAAAACGCTCGCCGTTGTAGATTACAAGGGCTTTCGTGTAGTCATTCCGCTGAAGGAAATGCTTGTGAAGCTGGAAAAGAATCTCAAAGGCACGGAGTATACCGAAATGATCCGCCGCCAGAACAAGCTGCTCAGCAATATGCTTGGCTGCGAGATCGACTTCATCGTGAAAGGCGTGGATCAGAAAACACGCACCGTCGTGGCAAGCCGCAAGGAAGCTATGCTCAAAAAGCGGCAGGTCTTTTACATGAACCAGGATGCCTCCGGCGCATACCGCATTTACGAGGGACGCACCGTGCAGGCCCGTGTGATCGCCGTGGCGGAAAAGGCAGTACGCATCGAAGCCTTCGGTGTGGAATGCTCAATCATGGCACGGGACCTGTCCTGGGATTGGATCGGGGATGCCAATGACCGCTTTTCTGTCGGGGATCAGATCCTCGTCCGTATTCTGGAGGTCAACCGTGATAGTCTGGAGGAGCTTTCCATCCGTGCAGATGTAAAAAGCGTATCCGAGAACACCAACCGCACCTATCTGAAGCAGTGTCGGGTGCAAAGCAAATATGCCGGCAAGGTGACAGATGTGCATAAGGGCGTGGTGTATGTCCGCTTGAATAACGGAGCCAACGCCATTGCCCACACCTGCCTCGACCGGCGCACACCCGGCAAGAAGGACGATGTTTCTTTTGCCGTGACGCACATTGATGAAGACCGCGGCGTGGCGGTCGGGATCATCACCCGTATTATCAAGCAGCATTTGTAGGCTGTTGAAAAACGATGGGTGTTAGTCGTATAATATGAGCAAGACGGAAATTTCCGAACAAGGAGGGGCTTTTTATGCGTAAAATCATCTTCGTCTTGCTCGCTTTGCTGCTGACTCTTGCAGGCTGCGGCAAAGAGGCTTTGCCAGAAACATCCTCTGTACCTTCGGAGGATACTCATATCACATCTCCCACTGAGGAAAAAACGGAACAAAGCACGGTACCCTCTTCCGAGCCTGCCAAAACTACCGAAGCGCCGGAAGAAACCGCTGTATCCAAGGCGGAAAGCGGTACTTCCGACAGTTCCGTAAAGGAGCCGAAACAAAACACATCTTCCGGCGGACCGACTAAGCCTACTGAAAAGACGGCTCCGGCAGAAAACACATCGCCAACAGAGCCGACGGAAACGACACCGACCGTGCCCAATGCTTCGGCTTCCGATGCCGGGGCGATCGCGGAGCTGGTCGCACAGTATCTGAACGACTACCGCACGGCGCAAGGCACTGCTGCCGTCACCCGGCTGTCCGGTCTCACGGGATATGCCGAATACCGCAGCCGCCAGATTATCTCGGACTTCTCACACAACACCATGGATGAACGGGTGGCGGCAACGGCACTGTCCTACGGGTTGTATGTGGATCCTTCTGCATACGGAATGGATGGAGAGCCATATTATACCGCCTGCGCGGGCGAAGCGATCGCCAAGGCCGGATATGCGGGCACTGTCGATTATGTAGCAAGCTCTTTGGCTCGCCTGATACGAAACAGCCCCGATCACTGGTCTTACATAGGAAGCGGCGAATATCGGTATATCGGTGTCGGCATCACCTACGAAAGCGGAATGTGGTACTGCGATGTGGCGCTCACCAAAGACAACTACGGATAAAACAGAATAATCAAAGCCAAAAGACTTCATTGCCTATGCGATGGAGTCTTTTCTCTTTCAAGAAAGGAAAGAACCATCATGACAAAGAAAAAGCTTAGCTTCAAAAAATGGCTGTCCATGCTTTTGACAGCCGTAATGCTGGTGGCCGCTTTGCCCATCAGTGCCTTTGCGGCGCCCGCTTCGGGAATCCCGGCGAATATGCTGGATAATGTCTACCTGGATGCCCTCGCCTATACCGGCTACAATGTTCAGGCTCAAAAGGACGACGGCACGATCTTTATAAAGACCGGCAGCTCGGTATCCGCCTCGATCCGTTCGGGTATCGGCTACGGCACAGGCCCGTCCGGCCTTGAGACCAATTCCGGCGGTGCACCGGATATTGCCAGATTCCGTTCACACGGACTCTGCTGTGCCTCCTATGTCAGCTATGTTTATTACAACTATATGCCGAATGTGGCGCATATCAATACCGCCTCTGTGCCTTGCCCATCCAACCCGAGATCGGCAACCGCCTATAACACTGCGGCGAACGGCTGGGTAGAAAGCGGTAAGGCCAGACGCATCGGCTTTACGCAAAGCTCGGACGGAAGTAACTTCAATCCTTCCGAGGAAATCCCCATCGGGTCGTTGATCGTCTTCAAGCATATCCCGACAGGCAGCATTGCCCATGTGGCGATCTATGCAGGCTATTATAACGGCAAACACTTCGTCACCCACGTCGGCAATGACCGAGGCCCTGAATTTTCTACCATCGTCGGTATGAGCAAGGGCGATTACCCCGAGGCAGTCGTGCAGGTCGTTGTGCCGGAATTTGTAGAGGCCTACGGGTCCATTGAAGTGCAGAAAAACGATACCAACGGCAAAGGCCTTGCCGGCGCCTACTTCGTTGCCACATCACAGAAGAACGGCACACAGTATCTGATCGGCCCGACCGACGCCGGCGGTCACGGCTCAAGCATCGAGCGCATCCCCTATGGGCAGTACACGGTAAAGGAAACGGTATTCCCGGCAAACTACCGTACCTACGGTCAGACCGAGTGGACGGTCACTGTCAGCGCCGCCAATAACGGCGTTGTCAAATTTACCGCTGTGAATGAGGAGATTCCCGGAAATGTGAAGATCGTCAAGGAGTCCGAGGACGGCAAGATCAGTGGTATCCGGCTGAATATCTCCGGCAATGGCGTGAACGAGGATGTTGTTACCGGCTCTGACGGCAGCATTACCGTAAAGGACCTGAAGCCCGGCACCTATACCGTGTCCGAATACGAATATGAGGGCTATGTGCCGCTGCCGCCGCAGACCGTCACCGTCGTTTCCGGCGGCACATCCATCGTAATCTTCAGCAATCTTCTGCAGCGTGGCAATCTTGTTGTGACGAAAACATCCGAGGATGGCTTGGTCGAGGGCCATGAGTTCCGCTTGTACGGGACCTCTACTACGGGCCAGCATGTGGATATGTACGCTGTTTCCGACAGCAGCGGAAAGGCAACCTTCAAGGATGTGCCCGTAGGCACCTACACACTTTCCGAAGAAAACACGGCTGCCCGCTATGTTATTCCGGAGGATCAGACCGTAACGGTCACATGGAAAGAAACAGCCGAAGCCGCCGTAGACAACACCTTGAAAAAATGGCGTGCGGATATTTACAAGCTGGATGCCGAACACGCTGACCGCGATGACCAATCAGCAATGCTGAAGCTGATGGCAGCCGATGATTACGAATACAAAAGCGCGGAAGATCTCGGTTATCCCTACGGTTACACTCGCGGAGACGCTACGCTTGAGGGCGCTGTTTACGGCGTGTATCTGAACGGCGAACTGGTGAAGGCCTACACGACCGATAAAGACGGATATATCCTGACTGACTATTTCCCCTGCGGAGACGGCTGGACGATCCGTGAGATCACACCGAGCGAAGGCTATTTGCTGGATGATACGATCTATCCGGTGGGCGCCTATCCTGAAAAGTATTCCGTCGAGTATAACACGCTGATGATGGATGTATATGAAACACCCATTAAAAGCAATATCGTGCTGGTAAAGCATTCGGACAATGGCGACACGCAGATCGAAACACCGGAAGCGGGCGCACAGTTTAAGATCTGGCTCAAATCGTCCGGCTCCTATGATGCCGCCGATGAAACGGAGCGTGACCTCATTACCATTGACGAGCGCGGCTTCGGCGTATCCAAAGACCTGCCCTACGGCACCTATATCGTGGAACAGATCTCCGGCAAGGAAGGTGCGGAGCTGCTGCCCGCCTTTGAGGTCTATATCAAGACTCATGCGGATATTTATAGCTATATCATCAACAATGCGCCCATCACAGCCCTGATCGATGTGGTGAAGAAGGACGCCACGACCGGCAAGGTGATCCCTGCCGCCGGTATCGGCTTTAAGATCCGTGACCTGCAAAGCGGCGAGTTTATCACCCAGCGAATTAACTATCCCACTCCGGTGGATATTGATGTCTTCTATACGGACAACACGGGACGCCTGCGCCTGCCTGAGCCGCTTGGTTACGGCGAATATGAGCTGATCGAGCAGACCGTCGGCGGTGCGGAGGGCTATGTGCTGGACAGCACACCCGTGAAATTCAAGGTGGACGGCTCCGCCGAAGTAGTCGTTGTGGAAAAATACAATCAGCCGCAGATGGGAACGATCACGATCCAGAAGCGCGGCGAGGTGTTCTTCACAGTCACCGAGCAGGACGGCATTTATACTCCGCATTATGAAATGCAGGGCTTGACCGGCGCTGTGTTCGGCGTATATGCAGTGGAGGATACCTATACCTTAGACGGCACAAAGCGATATTCTGCCGGAGAGAAGGTGGCGACTCTCACCACTGCGGCAGGCGGCACGGCAACGAGTGAGCCGCTGTTCCTCGGAAAGTTTGAACTGCGTGAGGAAAAGGCACCTTACGGTATGGTACTCTTAAAGGAGCCGGTACAGACGGAGCTTACCTATGCCGGTGAACAGGTAAAGATCACAACTGTTTCCGAAACCGCCGTCAATGAACGGCAAAAAGTCGTGATCAGCCTGCTCAAAAAGCTGGAATCCGATGATACCTACGGTGTCGGACTCGGTGAGGAATACAAGAACATTCGCTTTGGATTGTATGCTGCCGAAACCCTGACCGCTGCGGACGGCACGGAGATCCCGCAGGACGGATTGCTTGAGATCGTAGGCATCGACGAAAACGGACTTGCCGTATTTACGGCGGATGTTCCGGCTGGTGCCAAGCTCTATGTCAGGGAAGTGGCTACCGACGCACACTATCTTCTGTCGGATGCGGTCTATCCCGTTGCATTTGATTACGAAGACGCCTCCGTTGCGGTCGTTCAGTTGGTTATCAACAACGGTGAGGTGATCGAAAACACTATCATCCGCGGCAGCATTCACGGCTTAAAGGTGGATGAGGATCATACGCCCGCGGCCGGAGCTGTGTTCGGACTCTTCAAGGCGAATGAAACCGAGTTCACGGAGGAAAACGCGCTGGCAACGGCAACATCCGGTGAGGACGGCGTGTTCGCCTTTGAAAATATCCCCTATGGCGATTGGATCGTCCGTGAGCTGTCCTGCCCGGCGCATCTGGTGCTTTCAGAGGAAGCTTACAAGGTAACGGTATCCGAGAAGGATCAGATCATCGAGATCACGGTCGTCAACAAATTCTTGACCGGCAAGGTGCAGGTCAGGAAGGTCAGCAGCAATGATCACGATAAGCTGCTCAGCGGCGCAGAATTTGTGCTCTATCTGGATGTAAACGGCAACAAGGCCTATGATCCGGACATCGACACACTGTACGGCGAGCTTTCCGAGGCTGATACCGGTATATATGAGATTGGTGGTCTAAAGCACGGCGGTTATCTGCTGCTTGAAACGAAAGCTCCCGACGGCTTTACAAAGGATGACCGCTACTTCTATTTCCGGATCCAAAAAGACGGTGAAACGGTCATCGTAGAAAACGAGATCGGCGTGGGCTTTACCAATGAACCGATCCCGACCCTGACACCCGAATACCCCGACTCTCCCAAAACCGGCGACGATTCAAAACTTTGGTTTTGGATACTGCTGGCAAGCGGGTCTTTGACCGTGCTCATTACCGTGAGCATTGTAAGCAGAAAAAAGCAGAAAGCGCTTTGACTTAACCGGCGGCAGACATCATAAGCGGTGTCTGCCGCTTTTGCTTTATCTACCCTTCAGGGGGATCTTTATCGGAAAGTAGTATATTGAAAGCGAGGACACAAATATGCAGAATTCAAAAACACTATATCAGTTCCTGCAATCAACGCAGGGCTCTTGGCGAAATGCCTTTTATGTAGATTGTATTGAGTGCCCCTATGACCGCACCGATTGCGGCAGTCATCTGCTGACGACCGATGCCGAGGGAACTCCGCTTCTTTTGCCGGTCTTGCTCTTTGAAAAGATGACCGGCGACAAGGTAGATAAGCTTGAGTGCGCTGCCATCATCGCAAAAGAGGCATTTGAAAAACTGTTTCATAGCTGGCTGGTCTGGAATGTGACCGACCCGAACACCTGCAGCATTTTGCAGGCCATTCCGGAGGATCAGGGTATCTAATGCGTGTTATGTCCGCAAAAAGAAAGTATTGGAGGTTGAACCGAATGAAAAAGAAACAAATCCACTGTCCCTATTGCGGTGCCAAAGCATCGCTTCGCCCTGCTTCCGCAGTTTACGGCACGGCAACAAAGGTACCGGACAGCTACCTGTATGTATGCGACCGCTATCCCCGCTGCGATTCCTATGTAGGCGCCCATAAGCGCACAAAGGAGCCGATGGGGACGCTCGCCAACGGTGATTTGCGCAACAAACGGATCCAGGCACACAAAGCGTTCGACTGGATGTGGAAGTCCGGGCTTATGACAAAGTGGCAGGCTTACAAGTGGATGCAGGGCAAGCTGGCACTGACGGATGAGCAGGCGCATATCGCTAAATTCAGCGAGTATATGTGTGACCGCCTGATTATTGAGTGCAACAGGGCACTGGAAAACCAAAGAATCGCCGCTTGAAAGGAGTGAGAGTCCAAATGAAAAACCTGACCCTAAACAGCCGACAGCAACGGCTTGTGGAGGAAAATCTGAGCGTCGTCCGGCACGCTATCCACAAAAACATCATCGTCAACGACAGCCTTTACGGCTTTGAATATGACGATCTGTACCAGGAGGGCTGCATCTGGCTGTGCAAGGCGGCCATCAGCTTTGATGAAACACGCAGCATCAAATTTGCGACCTACGCCGAAAAGGTCGTTACCAACGGACTTCGTACATACTGCCGCCTAATGTGCGGCAAGCAAAAGCACAATATTTCACTTCCGGTCCAAAGTGAGCCGGAGGAGGGCGGGCTTTCCATGGAGCAGCTGTCGAGTGCGGACGATACGCTGGACAAGCTGCTTGAGGAGCAGGACATCTGTATGCTGCTGCAAAACTGCAAGCGGCAGTATACCGGTACTGCCCGCCTCGGCATTGAAGCAATCGAATGGAAGGTCAAGGGCTTATCCGGTGCGGAGATCGCCAAAATGTACGGGGTCAAGCCGAATCTTGTGGGTGCGTGGATCTCCAGAGCAGCCGGACGGTTAAAGCAAAACCGTGATTTCATGCAGTATTTTGACCGCTCTGTTGAAATTGACAGCTCGTAAGTCGTAAAAGAAGAATAAACGGAAAAATGAGGTGGTTTCATGAAGAAATTATATACCGCAGTCGGACGGGTGCAATTCAAAGGAAGAAACCGGAATATGCGCTGCCCGATGGTGCTTCTGAATAACAAGGAATACATTCTGGACATCCAGGAAATGATGATCTGGTCAATTCTGAACTGGCGTATCCTGTCCGACGATGAGATCAAAACGCTGTATGAAAAAAAGACACGGGAAACCGGCTATATGACGCACCGTTCCGCCGCGGAGTGTATGCAGCGGCTGGTACGGCGCGGTCTGGTTGCCGAGGGGGAAGGCGAGCTCGGTGCGGACGCACTGTTCAATTTGCTCTCCGGTCTGTATGTTGTGCCGATCTCGGAAAGCCCGATCCTGCGGCTGATCTCCTTTATTCGGCTGACAGTATTTGAGCATATCCCGTATGCTGTCACCAAGCAGATCTTTCGCAGAGATAAGCGGAGCAGCGATGAACAGAAGGTCATGCTGCTTGCAAACCAGGCGATACTCTCCACGGCGGAAATGATCAAGTGTGCGGAGCTGAACACCTTTGCGTTCGGCAGCGAGGATGAATTGATCGACACGCTCTATCACGACGAATACACGACAAGTGAAAACATCTCCCACAGCGTTCGCTTCCTGCCCCAGTGCCGTCCGGTCATCACTTCCGTAGCCAACCTGTACCTGCGAAAACAGATCATTTTTGAAAGGATGTAAGTCATGGGTAAGATAAAAGACGCACCGGCACCGCTAAGGCGGAAGCTGTTCCTCACCGGGATCATCGGAGCCGGATGCCTGCTGATCGGCTCTGCAATGTGCTTCATACTGAAGGACCGGATCATGTTGTTTCTGAGTCTTGCCGTATTTGCGGCCAGCGTCGCCAGAGCGCTGAGCTATTACCGCATTATCGCCGATAAGAGCTACGAGACCGTCGAGGGCGTCTGCGTTTCGATCGTCCCCAAGCCGCTGCGCAAATACCGTAAAATCAAAATTATGGATGGCGACGGCAACGAGTCTACTATGCTGCTCGGTAAGCAGTCGAGGGTGAAGATCGGCTATCGGTATCGGTTCTATTTCAAGGAAACGCAGCACATTTCTCTCGGCAGCGAATATCTCAATTCCGCTATGTCCTCGGATCATTTCCTCGGGTATGAGGAGTTGGGTGAGTTTGCGGCTGAAACAACTGAATAACGGTTCAAAAGACTTTCGCACTTGGCTTCCCATATGCCCGGCGTGAGAGTCTTTCATTTTTCCTGCAAGCAAACCCGCCATTTTTGTAAACAAATTCGGAAGGCTCTTGACTTCCTGATTTTATATGATATAATTATTGCAGAATACTTAATCTAAATCTGCATACAATATATCAACGAGGAGGTTAAGAAATGCCAAAACTACCATACACACAGTATGTCCAGAATAGAGTTGCCGCTTTTGGCGTAGGCACGCCCATCTTAGTGCGCGATCTCGGAACCGATATTGCTGCCGAATACGGTATGGATGAGAAAAAAGCAAATGCGGCAGCCGCTGTTGCGGTAAAGCGGATCATTGAGGCCGGAATGATCCCGGAACTGCGTTGTTTCTCTAAAGGTGTTTACTATCTTGCCAAACAAACCGTGTTCGGAGAAACCGGGATCAACAAAGAGCTGCTAATAAAAATAAAATATCTGAAGGGCGATAACGGATATGAAACGGGTGCGACTGTCATGCACAAGCTCGGCCTGATTTCCTTGATGCCGGCTGAACGGACATTTGTGTCTAATAATACGCAAAATCGAGCCAAAAGGGACGAAGCACTGGGTATTATCGTGAAGGCTCCGAAAACGGCCGTTACCAAAGATAACTGCAAGTATCTTCAGTTTCTCGATTTGCTGAATATTTATGACGAAGTGCCGGTGGATGCTGACGATCCATATGCTATACTCGGCGGATTCGTACAGACTAATGCGCTGGACTACGGTAAATTGCTGAACATTGCCGACCGGCATTATAACAACAATACAATTATCAGGCTTGCTCATGTGGCAAGTCATCAAGGAGCAAGAATATGAAATTACATTTAGACAAGGATGCTTTTCGTGTCCTGATCGATGCGGTATCGGACAAGACCGGATACCGAAAAGATGTTATAGAAAAAGACTATTATGTTACCATGGTCTTACACGAGCTTGCAAGTTTTCAAAGCGACGGTCTTCCCGCATATTTCAAAGGTGGTACCGCTTTGTATAAGGCACTCCACAGTGTAAGGCGTTTTTCTGAGGATATTGATCTTTCGGTTGATGTTCGTGATTGCAGCCGAAGCCAAGGCGACAAACGGCTTGACAGGGCAACCAAAAAATATACCTGTCTGCCACGCAATGCACAGGAAGGTCGCTCCAATCGTTCAGAGGTCATCTCCTACTATTATTATGAACCGGTCGTAGAGTACGATACGAGCGATGTTTTGCAGAGATTCGGAAAAGTTAAGGTGGAGGCTACTTCGTTTACGATAAGCGAACCGTATGAATCTATGCGGGTGGCGCCTATTATCTATGAAAACGCCGAGCCGTCTCAACAGGCGATCCTGGCAGATCAGTTTGATGTCAGCCCGTTCGAGATTCTGACGATGACGATGGAAAGAATTTTTGTGGATAAGCTGTTTGCCGCAGAAGCCTATACAAGAAATGCGGATAAAGGGCACCGTGCTTTTGAAGCCTCTAAGCATATTTATGATTTAGCCGTTATTCTTAACGAGCCCCGCATTACTGCTTTATTTGAAAACGAAGACCTTTTGGCAAAACTGCTTTCTATCCGCTTGACAGAGGAGCAAAATCGCTTGGATGGAATACCGGGAGTCTTGCCGAAGGATTTCATTTTCTTTGATAAAGCCTGCAGTAATCCTCATATTAAAAAGGCTTATTCTACCATGCAGAACCAATATGTGTTGGTAGAGAAGGAGCGCATTGAGCTTAGCGAAGCAAATGCGAAAATGCTTGCGTTAAAAGGCAAGCTTGAGAAATGCGCCACCTGGCTTGGCGCAGAGTTGCCGCAGAACGACTAAGACAAGGAAACTGCTTTTTACTCTAATTATCGAATTCGATCGATCATCGGCTGAGTTTTCGCTGGGTTATTGACTTTTACGCTTAATTTGTGTATTATAATAAGCGAGAAAGTCAATAAGGTTGGGAGGTGCCTTTTATGAAGGAGACTGAAATGATTTTACAAATGGCTCATGAGAACAACGGCACTGTCACTACTGCTATGGTTACAAGAGCCGGCATCTCAAGAGGAAACTTAAAATATCTGACCGATACAGGCAAATTGGAACGGTCCGGACGCGGCGTGTATGTTTTGCCGGAGATTTGGGACGATGAATTCTTTGCTTTTCAGAATCGGTTCAAGCGAGGCATTTTTTCCTGCGATACTGCTTTATTCTTATGGAATATGACCGATCGCACGCCAAATAAATTTTGCATGACCTTTCCGGCGACATACAATTTAACAAGCGTCAAGAAGGAAAATGTCCGGTGTTCCCAGGTTATTGACAGCCTGTACGAGGTGGGACTAACGGAAACGGAAACCCCGGCTCACAATATTGTCCGGGTATATAACAGGGAGCGTACCCTATGCGATATTCTCAAAAAAAGCAATCAAACGGATATTCAGCTGATTACGCAGGCCTTTAAGGAATACGCAAAGCTTCCCGATAAAAATATCGCACTTCTTTCGGATTATTCCAAACTTTTTAGAGTAAGCGGAAAAGTTCGTTCCTACCTGGAGGTACTACTATGAAAAACGCAATGCAATTAAAAGCCATCCTCAAAAACATGGCGAAGCAAAAGAATATTTCTGCGCAGCTCGTTTTGCAGAATTATATGCTTGAACGACTGCTTGAGCGAGTTTCTGTTTCCAAATATCGAAATAACTTTATTCTCAAAGGCGGTTTCCTGATCGCTGCAATGGTTGGGTTGGACACAAGGGCAACTATGGATATGGATGCAACTCTTAAAGGTTATCCCGTAAATGAGGAAACTGTTCGCAAAATGTTTGAAGAAATCTGCGCCATTGAGTTAAACGATGATGTTACTTTTGCCTTTCGCCAAATTGGAGAGATTCGTGAGGGCGATGAGTATACCGGCTATCGCGTGGCACTGACAGCCAACTATCCGCCTCTGGCTGTTCCGTTAAAGCTGGATATTACCACAGGAGATAAGATCACACCGCGAGAAATTGAATATAGCTTTAAGCTTTTGCTCGAAGATCGCAGCATCTCCATTTTGGCATATAACCTCGAAACGATTTTAGCAGAAAAATTGGAAACAGTGATCTCCCGTTCAGATCAGAATACTCGCCCGAGAGATTACTACGACATTTATGTGCTGACAAAGTTGCAAGCCCACAACATCGACTTGCCTTCCTTGAAAGAAGCCCTTGCGGCCACATGCAGTAAAAGAGGTTCTGCGGAAACAGTCAAGGGATACATAGCAATCATGGAGCGAGTAAAGAGCAGTGCTGTTATGCAAGAACAATGGAGCAAGTATCAGCAGGAGTTCGACTATGCCTCAGACATTCCCTTTGACGATACCTGCGACACTGTGGTTCGCATAATGAAGTCGTTAGAGTAATTATTATACATCACCCGAAATATCTATATATAGACTTTGCGGACTTGACAATCACAATATATAGTGGTATAATACCCTTGTAATTGATTTTTGTGCGCTTCTCCGTAAGGAGTATCGTGGTACAGTGCCACATTGCACAGAACGTTAAGTTTGTAATTCAGTGCCGACAGTACGGTTCTGCCCTTATGGGCGAAGGAATCGTTTGCCGGCACTTTTTTATATAGATATTTCAGCCGTAAGGCAGAAAGGAGAAGAATGGCACAGGTAAATGTTATCGGTCGGATAACTGCCGATCTGGAGCTGAAGACCAGTGAAAAGAGCAATCCGTATGTACGCTTTGACATTGCCGAGAATATCGGCAGCCGTCAGGCCCTGCATACACAATATTTTCAGGTTTGTGCATGGGGTGAGGACGCCAACAGGCTGATGAAAGCCCATGCAAAAAAAGGAAGCCTTATCTGGGTGACAGGCTCGCTGGAGCTTGAGCCGTACACCAAGCGTGACGGTATTTCCATAGATAAGCGTATGAAAATATTGCTCGATAACTGGGGCTTTGTTCCCGTCGGCAGAGCCGGATCCTCAAAGCAGGAGCCGACACCGCCCGAGCCGAAAATACCGCCAAAACAGGAATATGACGGTATTGACGGAGAAAGAGACGCATTGCCGGGATAATTTCCGGCGCCGAGAGGAATCGTTGTGTTTTTAGGAAGAAAACGCAGCGGTTCCTCTTTTTTTATTTTCAGAGAGAACAACAAAGAAAGGATGAACCGAATGAGAAAAAAGAAAAACCTATGGTCCGGCGTTTCGATACTTATTGTTGCAGTGCTGGTCATCACAGCCTTTATCCGTGGAAATGCGCAGGCGTGGCTTCTTGCCGCAGCCTTTGTCATTTGGGCGGTATGGGCGACCTGCTATTTCCTTGTTCCGTATATCAAGGAGGAGCTGCACAGACGGGAGGCAAAGCGCGTCCGCAGAAAATGCGAAAAGCAGGATGCGGCCTTCGACCGATTCGTTATCCCAGAAGTGTCCGACCCCGTGGAGCAGGTACTGCTTCGCCATGCCAATTACCGTATTTCAGCCTATCTGCAATCGGTATACCCCAACGCAACCTGGGAGTGGCGTGAAGAGTTCCCGGAACGGATCATAGCAAAGGGCGGCACCGGACGGATCAAGCTGTTCGGTGTGGACGGTTATAATTTTGCCGATGTGACTTTTGACCAGAACGGCGGTATCGACTGTGCGCTTGTGAATATCGTACCGTTGAAGCAGCCGACCGCACCGCAACCCTCTGCGTTCGATACAAAGGATACTGTCGAAGCTCCGGCAGCTATGCCGAAGCATCCGGATCCGGTCGATCCGCAGGTGTGGTATGAAGTGCAGGGCCGCAAGGTGCTGGAAGCCTTGATCACCGACCTTCATTCCCGGGGATATAACAGCCTGACCATTCGTGAAAACGGCGATATTGCTATTCAGCAGGCCGACAGCGAAAAGGTCAGGACTGCCTTTGAAAGCGTCCCGGAAAAGACCTATTGGGCAAGGCTTTGCAAGGTCTTTGAGCGTGAAGGTATGGCGGCAAATATTACAGATGGCGGCATCCTGCTTTCTTGGTAATGCAGGATACAGCCACGGAAAGGAGTGAATGAGCATGAAAGCGGGATTGACGATCGAAGAATTGGCAACCGAGGTCATGCGTCAGAAAGATGCCAAAGCAGACTACATCGTAAACACTTCCATGCTGGCAATGGAGTATTGCGGTACGGAGCTTGTTCTGCGGGTGCTGGATGACAGTCATGTCGACCGCATTGAGCCGCTGGATATTGCAGACACCGCCCATCGTCAGATCGGCACCCGTCTCGGTATCCCGGCGAAATACTACGGGAAAATGCTGACCGAGCATCCCAACCTGCTGGCAACCAATGTGAACGCATGGTTTGAACGGGAGCCGACTGAGCGTATGCTGAGAGTCCTTGACGGGAAGGTGCGTGCCTATCTGAGCAACAGCTATATGCGAATGGATCACTATGAGATATTCGCCTCTGTGCTTCCCGTTATCGGTGAGATATCCGATGTGCAATTCGTCAGCTGCCACATTACGGACAGCCGTATGTATATCAAGGCGGTTGATCCGCGTTTGACGGCAGATGTCGCGCCGGGAGACACCGTGAAAGCAGGCGTTGTGATCAGCAACAGCGAAGTGGGACTCGGCTCTGTCAGTGTGCAGCCACTGATCTACCGTGAGCTTGACGGCAACGGTATCGCAGTGGCCGGAGCAACGACAAAGCGGATCCATCGAGGAAGAGTCAATTCTGCGGAAGAACATTTTATGTTGGCTTCACAGGAAGCCTTGACCGAAGCAGACCGCGCTTTTCTGACCGAGCTGCAGGAAACCGTCCGTTCGGCAACCGATGAAGAACAGTTCTCGCAGATCGTCACACTGATGCAAAATGCAAAGCATCAGGCGATGAATACCACCGATATTCCGGCTGTCGTACATACGGCAGGCCGCGACTTCGGTATTACCGATACCGAGCAAAACGGTGTTTTGCAGCGCCTCATGGAAAGTGACGATCTGAGTCTTTACGGACTCGCAAACGCAGTGACACGGCACAGCCAGGATGTTGAAAGCTATGACCGTGCCACAGACTTGGAGGGCATCGGATTTAACATTTTATCCATGCCGCCGAGACAATGGACCAGGATCAACCAGGTAGCCGCATAAGGCTGTCCGGATCCGCAAATCAAAAATTTTTAGGAGGAACGAATTTATGACTTACAACAACGAAAACGCCATGATGGAGACCAAAAAGGATTTCATTCTGCCCGCTATGGTCGAGGACGACTGTATCTCCGTGGATGTATCCGAGGATTACGAGGGGCTTCGTTTGAGCTTCCCGCGTGTGAAGATCCCCGGAGGCGGCAGCCTACAGTTTGAGATCCCCAGCGATGACCCGGAGAACCCCGACTATACCAAGTATATCGAGGGTGTGATCCTCTACAATCATGACACCTGTGCCTACTGGCCGGAGGGATCGGAGTATGACGATAATGTAACGCCGCTTTGCTCGTCCGTTGACGGCAAAACGGGTTACGGCGCTCCCGGCGGTGTCTGCGCAACCTGTGCGCTCAATCAGTACGGCTCCGTGGAGAAAGGAAAAGGCAAGGCCTGCAAGAATATGCGCAACCTGTATATCCTTCGCAGCGGTGAGCACATGCCCATGCTGCTCTCTCTTCCGCCTACGAGCCTTCGCCCCTATTCCGATTTCATCACGGCTGCCTTTGCGACCCGCCGCCGTCCGATTTACAGCGGCGTGGTGCAGATCGGGCTCAAGCGTGTGGATAACGGAAGCAACACCTACAGTGTGGCGACCTTCCGCCTGGTGCAGAGATTTGAGGGCAACGACCTTCTGCAGATCAAGCAGTATGCGGACGGCTTCCGTGAGCAGATCAAAGCCATGAATCAGCAGCGTGCTATGGAAGCGGAGCTCGGCAACAACGAGCCGATCTGCGATGCGGTGGACAGCAGCTATCACTCGACCGATGACGGCGAGCATTTCTGCATCACCGAAGCACCTATTGACGGCGATCACGAGGATCTGCCGCTGTAAGAATGATGCTCACGGTCTGCCGTGAGCCAAGTACCAAGGGATACTGTCGGCAAAGCGCCGGCGGTATCCCTCTTTTTTGTGAAAGGAGGATCGTGTAAAATGGATATACGACCATTAACGAAAGAACAACGCCGATTTGCAGAGGAAAACCATCATCTGGTCTTTACCTTTTTGAATCAAAAGGATCTGCCGGAGTCGGCGTTTTATGATGTTGTGATATTCGGCTACCTGAAAGCCGTGCAGGAATACTGCGAGGTGTTGGCCCTGCACCGCTTCAAGTTCTCCACGCTTGCTTTTCAGCGTATGCGCAGTTCACTGTCAAACTACTATAAGTATCTTTCCCGGCCCAAACGAAATGCCCCTGTCGTCAGCTTCAATGAGCTGATCGGCAACGAGGACGGACTGTACTGGGAGGATGTTATCAGCCGACAGGATGAGCTGCTCCGGCGTTTGGAGGCAGAGATGTGCCTGCACGCTTTGGCGGCTCGACTGCCACGCCGTGAAATGCGGATCATTCGCATGAAGGTCCGAGGCGACCGTATGCACGACATTGCAAAGCAGGAGCGAATGACATTCCGCCAGATCAATCAAGCGCTGGAGCGCTGCTATCCGGCGGTCATCAGCGTGTTATGGGGGTGATTCTTATGACTTGTAAAAAAGATTTTGAACGCTATCTGGAATGTAAGGGCGACGAGATCGACAACGCCGCCTATGCCCTTGCTGTGGCACTTCTGCGTACACATCCCGATCAGACCAATGAAGAGATCTTGCCCTGGGATATGTCGATCATTGCGCCGATCATCGAGTCGGCACAGGAAGAATTGGAGCGCAGCGGCAAACAGACCTGTTGGCCCTATTATGAGGAAGAGGTTTCATGCAGCCGCACAGGAAGCTGTAAAAACAAGCGGTGTTATTTTTCGGAAGGAGGATCGGATACCGTATGAAAAAAGAAATGAGTATAAACGGCCGAATCGTATTTCCGCTGGAGGAAGGCTGCCGTGCCGTTATTTCAACCGACAACGGACTCATCTATACTTCGTCTGTCGTTGAAATTATGGAAGAACGATCGGATTACGCCTGCTTTGAAACGCTGAATTCGGTTTACAAGGTGTGCCTTCAACCAATTCCGATTCGGGCAGCAATCCCATCTTTTCTGAAAATGTGTGCATAATAGTCTTGGAGGGACGCCGCAGAATTTTGCAGCGGCGTCTCTCCTTAAGGAGGAATGTTCTATGGAACGGAGCTGCGTAAACTGCGCTGTAAAAAGCACCTGTCTGAAACGCTCTATAAGCATATTCGTGCTCTATATCCAAACCGGTCGTTCAGATGAGCTGACTGCGGAAATAAAAGAGAATTTCAACTGTGCCGGCGATTGCGCTAATTGGACGCAAAACAAGGAGGAAAATTAAATGGCAAAATACTCAGGCAATCAAATTATTGAAAAACATACACGGGATGAATGGAGGACTGCTTAATGGTACGAAAAAAATACGCCTGGAGTAAAATGGACGCCGTATTCATGCATTGGCCGCAGTTTGAACAGCTTGTGCGTGACCGTCTGCAATCTGTCCTCGGCAGAAGTGTTCAGCTTCATATCTTTGAGGATACAGAATACTGGGAAGTCATCACCGATGAGTTTACCGCTGCCGAAATGGAGAAACTGCTGACCTTGAGTAACGCTGATGAACAGGAACGCAAATCTCATGCTCCCGGATCGTCCGGTCGGATCAAGGACCTCAACGATTCGCTGATGCTGAAACTGCTGCAGCCGATGCTGCCGCTGCCGGTTAAAAAGACCGTCCCGACGGAGGACGGACTGTATCTTTTCGGTCAGGCCACATCCGTTACGCACGAATATGACGAGCAGGGGGGAGTGTAAGTGCAGCTTTTTAGAAACGCTGTGTCGGTCAAGAATCGCCAGCAGATTGCATTTAAGTGCCGTGCTTGCGGCGCCTGCTGCAAAAATGTTCGAGACAGTATCGTGCTGGAGCCGTTGGATGCTTACCGCATTGTTCGGGATAAGCAGAAAAGCGGCTGCACCGACTCCGCCGATGATATTCTTTGGAATATGGCTGAGCTGAAGGAGCTATCCCCCGGCTTCCATGTATTCGTGCTGAGAACAGTCAACGGCAGCGGTATATGCGGTATGCTGCGGGATGATCGGTGTACGATCTATTCCGTGCGCCCGCACACCTGCAGACTGTACCCGTTTACGGCGGAGCCATGTCCGGAGGAGCATCGTATCAAGTGGTATTTGTGTACGGAGCAGTCCCACCACTTTGGCACAGGATCCGTCACTGCACGGGAATGGCAAAGAAAGAATATGTCCGATGAGGATGAGTCTTTTTGGTTTGACGAATGCCGTATATTGCCGGAGCTCGGTAAGCTGCTGCGAAGTGTGCCGAAAAACAATTTTCAGCGTGCCGAACAGCTCATCGTGGCATATCGCTATCTGACCTACGACTTTGATCTACCGTTTCTGCCGCAGTACAGGGACAATATGCTGTTTTTGAAGATGATGCTGGAAAAGCTGGCTTAGCGAATCACTTGCATCAAAGGCCATACATAGGAAAGGAAGAACAGAATGGCAAATATCACAGAAAAGATCGATCGCCGTATTACTGTCCTGGAGGGCAAAATAGACGCCCTCAGCGGGAATTACCTGACAAACACATGGAAACGCCAGCGTGAGCAGCAGGAGCGAGACAGAAAAAAGGAAATGTATCGCTCGCAGATTCAGGTGTTACAGTTTTTGAAACAGAAATCGGAAACCGGTACGCTGACGCTGCTTGAACAGAACCTGACAGTTGCTACCTTTTATGAGGATATGCGCTGTTTTTCTGCCTCTAAGAAATATTGCAAGGACAATCCCTGCTGCAAATTTCAGTATCCCAAGCCCGATGATGTCCGCACGAAGCGATTGCAAAAGGCAGGCATCACTGATACCGACGAACTGGCCGCAGCGGTCGTGTGCTTTGATACGCTCCTGCAATCGGCTGTTATACCGCCGGACCCGAATGCGGCTCGTTTACGGGATATGCTTTATCGGGCGAAGATGTATCAAAAGGGAGATATTCAGTTCACGCCCCCGGAGTTGGCGAAAGAGCTTGTTGCACTGGCTGGTGTCCGTAAAGACAGCCGTGTGCTGGAGCCGGAGGCCGGGATCGGCAACATTGCCGACGCCGCAAAAGAAGTAACGGATAATGTGGACTGCATTGAGCGTATGACGGACTTTTGCGAGATCCTGAAGCTGAAAAAACACAATGTGATCGCAAACGATTTGTTGACAGCTGAAACAGCACCGATCTATGACGCTGTTGTGATGAATCCGCCGTTCAGCGAAGAATGCGAGCATATTAAAAGGGCATTTGACTTTGTTCGCCCCGGCGGCAGTCTTGTGGCGGTCTGCTCAAGCAGTATTCAGTGGAAAAGCACACGCAAGTATGAGCAATTCCGTGATTGGCTGTCAGAATATACCCATTCTATCAACGAGTGCGGTGCTAAATTTGAAATGACCGGCGTACATACGGTTGTCCTGGTTATGGATAAAGCGGCATGAGATAAATGGGAGGTTAGTAAGCCATGCGTAAGCATCTTTACACCGCCCCGGAAGCTCACGGCTATTTGATGGAAGCAAAAGCCTGCAAGAAGGTCATCAAAGAGATAGACCGGCTGGCCGATAAATACCGGCGTTCAGTTGAACGGGAGAAAGCTGCTAAAAGGGCGGAGCTTGAAGCGGTTATGCAATACAGCAGGGAGGAAGACATCCAGAATGATTACGGCTGGGGATTCATTACCGAAGCACAGTATGACCGATACAGGGAGCTTTTTCTCTCCGGCGAGGAGGCTTTGGAAAACGGGCCGCCGACCGTCAATGAATTGGTGATCACCATTCTTCGCCGCATCAGCAGCGATATTTACAAGGATCAGCAAGAGTGGGAATTTTCTGCTTTGACCCCAAAACAGCAGGCGGAAGAACGGAAGCGTGCCGAGGAAAGCCGGGCGGCTTGGAAAAAGCGTATTGCTGAAATCAAAGCCGGGTGTTCGGACACAGATCGTTAACAAGGGCAAACAGCCGGAATGGACCAGATCCATTCCGGCTGTTGTTATGCTATGAGCTTATATCCGAAACCTACGGACACACTTCAAAAATACGATGCAAAGCTCCTGGAATAAGTCTTCGTCGAACACTCCGTCAACAATAGACTCTTTCAGAAGAAGCGGGCGGTACATCAAAAGCAGGTCTGTCAGCGCTTCGTTGTCACTGGACTTTGCTCGCAGCAACAGATCCTTAAAATTCATATTACTCACCCCTTTCCAGCGTATCCCGCAATTTTTTCACTGTACGGTAGTAAATTGCCGCAACGCCTTTTTCGCCCATACCGAGTTCTTCGGCAATCTCCTTGAAACGCTTTTCTTCCAGCACTCTGGCAAGGAAGACATACCGTTCTTTCTCACGGATGTCCCTGATGGCCTGAATAAGTATTTCATTTTCAAGGAACGCCTCGATCTCGAAACTGTCCTGGGCAAAGATCAACTCATACTGATCGGTGACCTGCTCTCTTTTCAGCCTTGCAATCTTAGCACGGATAAAATCGATCCGTGCATTGCTCACAGCAAAGGACAGGTAAGATGTAAACTGGTTTTGCAATATATCGTGCTCATTTGAGCCGCTGTTTCTCTTGAACATTTATGTTCCTCCGTTTCGATTTGAATTTTTGAAAAATCCAAATCGGACGGAGGGCTGCGGCAGCTGACGCTGCCACGCAAAAGGCGCAGATATAACAAAACGCACCTGCAAAGCAGCGTAAGCCACAAAGCAAGTGCGTCTATTTCATCATTATAATGGTCTGTCAGTTCAGTATTCGAGCCGTAATATCCCGATGACGAAAACAGACTTTTTTTGACGGTTCACTAAGTAAGCGATTCTTTATGCAGGCGAATCAAATTGGTGGCTTCTGACGGGCAGAGCTGCCAAACGCCGAGTCCAACGCATGAAAAATCCCTCCAATCCAAAAACTCGGATTTGAGGAATATAGGCGTGTTTTTAGACCCCGTCAAAGCCTCGTTTTTTTATTTGGCGGGGCGGTGTCTGTATTTAGTTCAGTTTTTGTTGCACTCTGCGTTCACAGATAATTGAACGGCTATGCCATTATCAGCATGAAACAAATCCGTATAATTATATACAGGAGGTGAACGCATGGTGCATAATCGACCTGAAACGCTCGGAGAGATCATCAAAACAGCGCGGGAAAAGTCCGACTTGACCGTCGAGGAGCTGACCGCACGGGTCGGGATCTCAGAGCGATACTTATACCGCATCGAGAATGAGGGCAAAGTACCAAGGTTTGATGTCCTTAAAAAACTCGTTCGGGAGTTATCCGTTGATGCGAACTCGATCTTCTACCCCGAGAAGCCGTCCAAAGATTCCGAGGTAGAAGATCTCGTCCGTATGCTTTACAACTGCGATGACCGTTCTATGAAAATCGTCAGGGCAACAGCGAAAGCCGCATTGGAAAGTCAACAGGTTTAACAATCAGAGGGGGCAGCCGACAAGGCTGCTTTTTCTTTTATTTATCATCTTTATTGGGCTTGGTTGAGAACATATTATTGCAGGAAGCAATCATTCCTTCTCTGGCTGTAAGTGTCAACTCACCACGATTAAAGGATAACGGTATGGGTTATTCAAAAAATAACTTTTCAAAAAGTTGTTTTTTATCTGATCCCATAACAACGGGCAGTGACGGTCTTCCAGTCACTGCCCGTTTGTTATGGGAGAACTCTGGGTTTTCAGTGCTATTTGGTTATGCCGACTTTTTCTTCTTATTTGTAATGCCAAGTACAGTCAGGACACCACCGCTGACGAGCAGAACGGCAAACCACAAAGCAAGGTTACTGTTATCGCCGGTCTGCGGGCTTTTTGCCCCATTGCCGGTGTTTGTCCCAACGATTCCGTACTGACTCAAATGGTTTGTCTCAAATACAATATAGCCGTTTTCTACCGCAGCAGGCAAGGTCTCTTTAATCTCATCATTTACAATGTAAACGACTTCGTATTTGTCATACCCCTTCAAATCCTCCGGCAGAGCAATTCTGATCTTCATTTTGGTATCGCTGATCTTCACAACATTGTTGGTTCCGTCCAGCACATTGATGTCCGCAACGAATTTCACATTCTTATCTGCCAATTCCTTCTTGACCTCGATGGACTTGATATCCAGCTTGTAATCCTTGCTGACCTCTGTTGCAAATTCGATTTTTGCCTTTGTCTCCCCCGTGCTTTGGAGTTCCTTCACCGTGTCCTTACCGGGATTTTCCGACGGGTCTTTAACGGGCACTGCCTTGATTACATCGTTGGTGCAGAAGTAATTGAATGTACCTGTTTTTTTCATAACCTGGCTGTAGCCCTCGGGGATTGCCTTATGATCCGTGGTAAGATTTCTCATACCATCAACAGGAACTGCAATTACAGCTTCTTCTTTATCGCCCCAAGGATCCGTAATCTCCATCTTGTCGGTAATTCCCTTGTAAACGGAATACCAAGGTGTTCCTACTCCGCCTTCAGGAGGAAATTCAATCTTATCCGAACCCCAATAGAAGGTTTCGCCGTCTTTTTGAAGTAAGGTCATGGCCTTGTAATTTGAAATTGTTGCGTCAACGGTTTTTCCCTCGGGGTCCTTAGTATAGCCCTCGGGCCATGCTACGCCGTCGGTTCGGCTGACAACTACCGCAAGATTTTCATTTCCACTGGCAAGTCCGTCAAGCTTTACAAGCTCATACACATCAGTTTGACCCCCTGAATACTCATCATCCTCGAAGAAGTAAATGCCGTAGAGCTTGCCGTCATTGTCCTTTGTGGCAAGCTGCAATGTTCTGTTATCATAGCTGTTATCATAACTTTCTTCATAAATAACAGTTTCACTCACTGCATACTCGCCTTCCACACCGGAGTCAGGGGTCATGGTAAGGGCTGCTTCCAGATTGCCTTGGAAGGGAACTGTTGAGGAAGTTGAGCCTAAAAATGCCGCTGAATATGCCTCGCCGTTTTCCGCAGGCGTACCCTTATATGCTGTAAGTGTAGCTTCAGCGCCTACCTTTAATAAGCCCTGGGTTCCCTCTGCAATAAAGCGGAGAGCGTAAGAATCCTTTTTGTTTTCGTTTACTGTCAGGGATCCGTCGCCGATGATTTCAAGGTTTCCGCCCCAGCCAAAGCCCCATACTACTAAGCTTTGGATATGGTTTTCGCCTATAAGCCTAAGCTTTAGGTCGTCGCCCATCTCGTTGGTAGAAAGAAGCATATCGGGACAGTTGTAGTTTGTAAGGGTAATGGTGTTGGTGGACTTGTCATAAACAGCGCCCTCAACTGTATCGGCTGTACCGCTGTTGCTGTAAAGAACATTGCTCTTAACGGGATCGCCTTCCTCATTCCTTTCGCTGCTGTAAAGCCTTACCCAAGCGTAACTCTTTTCACCTGACGTGGGGCCGTTTCCTGCGAACGCCGTCACAGATGTTCCAAACACCATGCAAAGCGCCAGCAACAGTGCCATAAGTTTTTTCTTGGTTGTTGATTGTTTCATAAGATTTCCTCCTTTATTTAAGCCTTATTGCAAGGCTTTTTTACTTTTCTTCCTGCCTGCAACGCCAAGCACGCCCAGCACGCCGCTGATGCACAGGATTGCCAGCCACAAAACGGAGCTGCTGTCACCGGTCTGGGGAGAATCGGTGTTGCCGGGCTTCGTGGGCCGGTCGGCCGAGCCGTTTCCGGAGCCGGTCGCCGGGATTTCGGCGGCAGCCTTCTTGTACCCGCAGACCGTGCATTCCTCGTGCTTAGAGCCCTTTTCGGTTGCGGTGGCTTCCTTGTCGGTAACCCACTTGAAGGTGTGCGCCGCCGTGTCCGCCTTGTCTCCGCAGGCGCACTCGTGCCAGTGATTTGTTCCGTCATACTTCCACGCCGTACCGTAACTATGCGTATGGGATTCCGCCGTCGGCGTAATCGTTTTAACATTGGGGAGACTCAGGTAGCCGTCTGTGCCGGGAACCGCTGTCACCGTGCTTCCGTTCACCGTAGCGGCGACTTCTCTGCCGAAGTCATAACCCCTTTCCGGCAGCAGCAAAACGGAATATACATATTTTTTCCCGCTTTCAAACGCAGTAATGGTCGGCAAGGTGCTGTATATCCCGTCGTTGGAATGCCATATGGCAACGGGCTCATCGTTTTCATTTAACTCTTGCCACCATTCGTCGGAAATTTGGTATTTGCCCTGATCGGCGGCAGCTACGGTGGCCGTAGCCCGAGGCACATCACCGGGTTTATAGTCGAATTTCGCATTCTCCACGGCGGCGGAGGTAATGGCGATTGGCTGACCTGCGTTCGGAAGATCAAATGTGTAAATCTTGTTAATGTGCAGTTCTTTGCCCGATTCCTTTATTTCAAGCTTTTTGTGGCTTCCCGGTGTGCCCCATTCATCTTCTCCGACGGAAACAACAGTCCCGTCATTGCTGAAAGAATAACCGCTGCCAGCGGCAAGGACAACATTATATTGATAGCTGTAGCCTGCTTCAAACTTGATAATACGCTCATCAGCCGGAAGAGATGCCATCTTATCCGAGACGGAGTACCAGCGGCGTCCTGTTTCATACCACTGACCGCCGCCTTCCGGCTGGCGAATCTCAGTCCAACACTCATAGGCAACGGCACAGTTGCCCTCTGATACGGATGCTGTTGTATGTGGAATGTCGCCTGCTTTGTAGCTGATATTCTCATAGTTCAGCTTCACATTCTCCACAGCGGCGGGGGTAGTGCCGCTCTCCTGCACGATCAGATCATAAGTTATATGATACACCTGATATTCGTGAAGATCATTGAAAGTATTGAATGTACCGACTGCGTCCGGATGCTCGGCGAAATACTGTTCTATCGCCTCTGTGTCCGTTCCGAAATCAACCGTATCGCCGGAGGCGGGAACAAAGCTGTAAAGGTTGCTGCCGTCAAAATGGTCGAACTTAAGCGATGTAGTACGATTTTCAACTGCAAGCGTTCCTCTTGAAGAATACGGAGCGTTAATTTCGGCATCAAATCCTTGAATTTCTGCCTGAACCGCCGGATCGCTCACGTTGCCTTCAACGAAATCTCCGGATTTGTTCACTTGCGCGGTTTCAATAACACTGCCGCCCGCATCTTTGACGGAAACATTTGCAGTTATCTCGACTTTTGTGTGGTAGGTATGATTGTATAAGTATTCTCGGCTTACCCCGGCCGGAAGCTCGATCGTAGTGGCAAACGCCGTCATCGGCACCAGCGACAGCACCATGCACAGCGTCAGCAGGACTGTCAGCAGCTTTGTCTTAATCGCTTTATTCTTCATAGTCTTAGCTTCCTTTCTTACAGTTTTTCTCCGCATTCGGAGCAGAAAGCGCTGTCCGGCTTCACGACTGCGCCGCAGTTCGGGCATTTTCTGCCGAGCTTTGTTCCGCAGTGATCGCAGAATTTTGCGTCGGCGGATAGCTGCGCCTTGCAGTTCGGGCATACGATCATGCCTGCCGCCACGGTCTGACCGGCTCCGGTCACGACCACGGGCTTTCCACCGGTCATAATGGCATTTTCTATCACCTGAAAAACCTCACCGGGGAGCTTTTTCTGCTTGAACGCACCCATGCCGGCGGTAATCGCCAGCGGCCATGCCACAAACAGACCGATGGCGCCTGCTCCTATTTTATCCGACCACTGACCTTCGCCGATGCTGACATTCAGCTTGTCGCCCATCACCGCCATCTGCACGGTAAGAGCCAGCCGCATTCCGGTAAGTGTTTTCCAGCCGTCCTTCGGCTGGCTTGCCTGCATGACATAGCCATCCGTTGTCTGTGAACTCTGAACCTCCATGCCTTTTTCGGTACGGAAGAAGTTTTCCAACCGGGTAACGATTTGTGACACCTCTGTTCCGTTCAACATAAATACTCTTGAATCATTCATTTTGATTGCCTCCATTCTTTCTGCTATACATTTCGTTAGAACGGTTTTATTTTGCTCTGTCAATCAATCCAAAACAGCACCTCCCCATTCAACAACAGTAAATCCTTTTCGCTCGATCGGTGTGATCTCGGGTTTCTTTATTTCACTTCCGTTATGGTGAGCAAAGCCAAACCATATACGGGTTATGCTGTCAGGGTTGACGGAGAAGGACACCGGCATGGCGGCGTCAACACCGTCCGTCAGTATCGGATACATGACGTAGTCCTCACCGCTTGTCAGGTAATCGGACCAATACTCAATGAAGTCGGCTGTTTCCTGTTCATTGAATCCGTAATCCGCAAGAACCCGGCGGAATACTTCATCCCGTTTGTCTGCCGGAACAAGGAAACCCTCTTCGGTTTGAAACGCCTTCTTTTTCACAAGAGCTTCATAGAACAGATATCCGTAGCTGTTGCCCACGGCATCGGTGAGCTTGCCGTCGGGAGATGCCGTTACCGTCCATGCTCCCGTATAGTCCGGAATGGATGCGGTAAGACGTCCCGGTCTCTCAAAGGTTACGGTTATATCAGTTTTAGTTTCGGGGTAGAGATAAATATTCGGCTTTTTCGCCGTTACATGATTCGGCAGTACCGTACTGCCTGCCTTCGGAGCCATGTTCAGCAGCTCGTCGCGCAGCCATTCAAACTCCTTCTCGCGCCCTTCCTTTACCATTTGAGCATAAAAATTAAGTTTGTCGTAATAGCTCTTTTTCCACCAGTCCTCCACCGACCATTCCGCGTCCCTCGATGGGTAAAACATATCCTGGAATAAATGTGTATAGTAATCATTGACATTCTGTATGGTGATATCAAATGTTCCGATCAATGTGCTGTGATCGGCGTAATCCAGCAAAGCCGTCTGCGTGGCAGTGTCTGACCATGTTTTGACGGCGTCTCCCAGTAAGGTGTTAATGCCCTTTACCGTACCGGTCGGGTCTTTATCGCCGACCGCCATCTCCGCCCAGTTCATCATCGCCTGCCATGCGGTCAGAGTGTCGTAGGCGGTGGAGAGAGCCGGATGAGCGGCGTAGGGATTATCCTGCGGATGGGTGAGCTGATGCGCTGCGGAAACGGAATCCATGATATTGGTCGCCGCACCCGCTGCCGTGAATATCCCGTCGCCGACCTTTATTGCATCGCCGTAATCGGATGCAAAGTCAGGCGTGTTTTTTATAATGTTCCATCCCTCTCCTGCCTGGCTGAATCCGCCGGAAATATTATTGCCGTAATCATTCCAGAAGTTAAGTGAGGCGTTGTAGGCGTCGGAGGCGGAAGAACCGATATGGCCGATTACGTCTTTTATGGACGGTCTTGTGATCGTTCCTCCTGTCGGCGTTTCTCCCTCTGCCGAAGCAGTGATTGGCAAGACCGTTATAAGCAGACAACAGCACAGCAGAAGAGATAAAATCTGTTTTTTCATTTATTTCGCCTCCCTTGCTACGCATTCCCGATAGGTATCGATAATGCTTTTCAAATAGTTATCTTTTCCCGCAAGCTTCTCGGCGCTGTCCAGATATTCCCGCGCCGCCGTATAGCTTCCTCTATCATAGGAAATCACGCCGAGATAGCACAGGGAATAGCCGTCCGACGGATCGAGAAGCTGCGCCTTTTTCAGATAATAAATTGCCGATGTATTATCTCCGTTTTCATAATAGGAAAGTCCCAGCATCAGATGTCCCTTTGCCCATGAGGGATGTTCGGCAACCGCGTCCAGCAGCGTGCTGACAAAGTTGCCTTTGTCGAATTTGCTGTACCATTCTGCCATTGTGCAATAATAATCTGTGCTTGTTTTATTCTTTAGCTTAAAAAGCATCGACCTGCTTTTATCCGCTTCATCCGCTCGCATATAGTATTTTGCCAGACAGAGCGCGGAGGAATCGTCTTCTCCGTACACTTCAATATAAGAATTGTATTTTTCTTCAGCCGCCTCTACGGTTTCGGCTGCGGCGAGCTTCTTCAGGAGCGTCTCCTTTTGCTGTAAGGTACCCTTACCGACGCCGGACGTAATGAACAGGCAGCATACAACCGCAAGAACCAGTCCCGCCGATGCCGATATCATGCCAAAGCGATTTTTTCCTTGCTTTTTCAGAATGATCGACGCTGCAATTCCCGCCGCACAAAGCAGCATTCCGATAACACCCAACCAAACAGTGCCGCCGAGAAAGAAGGTTTGCAGAAGCAAAGCAAGAAAGGCGATAGATAAAAGTATAATAAGCATTATTCGTTTCCTCCCTTCTGTGATGCTTCGTGCTGTTTTTCCAGCATGGCTTTCGCACGATCGCGGTAGGAATACATATGAATACCGATGCCCTCGTAATCATTGTAGTAATTGAACCATGGACTCAGACCAATGGCAATTTCGGCGGAGGTATATGCGTTCTCCCAGTCCTCCAGCTCTGCATATGCGGAATAAAGCGCATACCATATCATCGGGTCATCGCTCTTGTACTCAATCGCTTTTTTGTAAGCGCTCACGGCATCCTCAAATTTTTTCTGCTGTGCAAGCGCTACACCTTTGAGGTAATACGGATAGCACAATTCGCCGCACTCGGACAGGACCCGGTCCGCGGCGGCAATCGCCTTGTCGAGTGCCGCTGTATAGGAATCACCGTAAACGGAGTGCCCGCCGTAGGTCGAATAGTAGGCATTCGCATATGCTTCAAGATAGTTTTTCAAAAACGCATCGCTTTCAAGCCTGCTTATCTGTACCTCGCTCAATTGACCGTACTTCGCTTTTGTGGTTTCTGTATCTACGATCAGCAATGCAAGCCAGGAATGCAGCAACTCATCCGCCTTTTTGGGATATTCGCTCGTCTTTACCTGTTCTGCAAGCTCCAGCGCATATTCTACGGAAGCATCGAAGTCTTCACTTTCAAGCGTAGCCGCCGCCGCATAGTAGATAGGCGCAGGATTGGTTCCGGTTTCCGTCTCCTTAGCAAGCTTTAAGCACTCATCGTACCGACCGGTTTTCAAAAGCGCATACATGGTGTTTTCCCGGATATAGGAATTATCAAGGCTTTTCAGCGCTTCCAATCCGTAATCCGCGCATTTATCCAGCGCCAACGCCCGCAGATAGGTCTGCATGACCAGCTTCTTGATTCCAAGCTGTTCTTCCCTGGTAATATCATTTCCGAGCTGTTTTTCAAACTGCTTTTCAAAGTTTTCTGCTACTGTAAGAATGCTCTTATCATCCGAATAATCCGAAACAAGGTTCAGAGAATGCTGCTCCTGATTGTTGTACAGCATCACCGCTATGTAGTTCCACACAAAGTCCTCCGGATTTTTCAGTGCCTTTTCGATGGCTCGGCTTACAAATTGGTAAGTGATACCGGTACCGACGGAATCGGCAATGCTGGTGCCGTTTGTAACGCCCACGCGCATTTTTGCAAGCAGTCCGGCATATTCAAAGCTGTTCTGATAAGATGAGGCGTTTTCTATCACCTCTGCCATCACCGCAGCATTCTCCTCAACCTCCGGAAGTCCTCCGATATACAGTCCGTTTGCCGCTAAATTAGTCAGTATCTCTGCCCGGCGATTCTTCTGCTCTGACGTCAATGTGTCCGCTTTTTTATATTCAGACAGCATTTCAAAGCAGTAATCGGTATCCCTGATATAGCCGGCCGTGTAATACCTCTCCATGGTTTCCAGACGGTCATCGGCGTGATTGGCATAGGTATCAAGATATGCCAGCATCTGATTTGAGGCAATCTCATTCTCGGAAATATCGTTCCAACTGCCGTCGGCAATCTTTTTCCATATCTCAAGCTCCCTCTGTATATCGCTGTACTCGTTAACGGCAGTTATAATATTGCCGCCAAGCAGATTGTAACATGCCATGTTTGTGCGGTAATAATACTCATCCTTCAGTCTTTTTGCAGGCGAAACCGTTTGCGGAAAGAGCAGTACGGCAGCGCATAACAGCACGGCGACACTGATGCAGGTCGGAATATAGGGCAGAAAGGATCGTTTTGATTCTGTCGGCACGGCTTCTTCTTTTTCTTCCGACTGTTTTTCTTTGCCGCATATGAATGCAAGGGCAGGCACAAGGAGCGCCCAGCGAAACACCGTATTCAAAAGCTCCGCTGCCAGCTTCGCACTCCATGCTTTGTTCCCGGAAAGAACGGTTTGCACGCCGAGGTCGAAGAAGTACGGGAGCAGATACCAACAGACGATCGCCAGTAATACAGAGATTCCGATTCGTGCAATTTCCCGGCCTGCTTTCCTTTCGGATTTCCCTCTCATGGCAGATCCGAGCAAATAAAATGACAGCCCGAGCAGTGTCCCGGCCACAGCGCAGGCGATGATTTTTCCGGTTGTTCCGAATTTTCCGCCAAGAAGTCCTGCCAGTATTTCACCCGCATACAAAGCCGCTATACAAGGAAGACAGCCCTTGAGCCATATACCGGCGGCTTGTTTTGTGTTTCCGTTCGTCGAGCGGACTGCCAAAAAAGCCGAAATACAGGCGCAGACAACGCAGAACAGGTCTGCAAAAAACACCGCGCCTGCGGTAAGCGATTCTTTTGTTATGCACAACAGAACCGTTTTTGTTAAGGTCGGCAAAAGGCTAAGTGCCGCAAGCACCCCGAAAATCCATTTTGCCGAGAAACACCCATATGCCGCTCTGACATATTCTCCGAATTTTCTCATAGACATTTCCTCCGGTTTTTCTTTGCTTCAGGCTTTCGTTTATAATTACAAATCAAGCTTTCAGCCTGTTTATCTCCAGCTCGTTTTCCAGATGTTGTGAGATGCTGTCGGCTATGGCGGTCGTTGCCCTTCGGATACCGGCGTCGGACAGACCATCGCAGTGATGTATCATTGTTACAGTCAGTTCCGTTCCTGTTTCCTGTTCATCTACGGATATAGAAAAGCTGCTCAAATTACCGTACACCGACA